>FWWM01002184.1_pt1 | contig 54363 bp, 45 predicted proteins | sample 2228351 | NCBI WGS metagenome assembly FWWM01 (sample SAMEA103939774, study PRJEB20133) | metagenome | reverse complement strand
CATTACGCTCTCCCTTCTCCGTGTCTCCGTATCTCCGTGGTTTCCTCACCGACTGAAGTCGGCGGTACGTTTCACCAACTAAAGTTGGCATTACGTTCTCCCTTCTCCGTATCTCCGTATCTCCGTGGTTTCCTCACCGACTGAAGTCGGCGGTACGTTTCACCAACTAAAGTTGGCATTACGTTCACCAACTAAAGTTGGCATTACGCTCTCCCTTCTCCGTATCTCCGTATCTCCGTGGTTTCCTCACCGACTGAAGTCGGCGGTACGTCTCTCCCCCTCTCAAATTTTAAGGTCTCTCCTCTCATCCTACCCTTGCCTGATGCCGGTATCTATGCTACAATGCGCCACACTATCGCCATATATACGAATATCAGCGAAACTACCCCCCATATATGGCGGTAACATTTGTTCTAAAAAAGAAGGCTCCATGCGTTGCCCCTATTGCCAGCATAACAATTCCAGAGTTCTGGATACCTTTCACGACAGTCACGGTGGAATCCGTCGCCGCCGCGAATGCCTGAAATGCCATCAGCGATTCAGCAGTTACGAACGTCCTCTGCTGGCCACACCGCTGATCATCAAGCAAGATGGCACACGCGAGGAATTTGATCGGGAAAAACTGGCCCGCGGCATTCGTATTGCCTGTGCCAAGCGTCCGGTCTCCGCCTCAGATATCGAGCGATTGGTCGGGCAGGTGGAAAGTGAACTGCAGAAAATGGGCAAAGCCGAAGTTTCCTCACGAGTGGTAGGTGACCTGGTGATCAAAGGCTTGAAGGAACTGGATCAGATCGCCTACATCCGCTATGCCATTGTCTACCTGCGCCTGGACGATCTCTACGCGCTGCGTGACGAAATCAATCGCCTGCTCGAAGGTTAATCTCGCCGACCTGGCGCACCAGGAAGAAGTGTCCCTTGTCGGCGTTTTTGTCTCTATTGACCCATTCCTCAATCCACGTTTGAAGGAGTCATCATGATAGCAAAAGCCAGTCCCTCTACAAAACTCGGTTTATTGCCTACTCCTCCGATGCCACCCAATCTACCCAAAGCCAACCTGACAGAGAACGGTCGCAAGGTGCTCACCAAACGTTACCTGCGGCGCGGTCCAGATGGCGAGCCGATCGAAACCATTGAGGAGATGTTCTGGCGTGTGGCCTGGCACGTGGCCAAAGTAGAAGAGAAATGGGCCGGAAACCCTGAACAGCGTGCTATCGAGTTCTACCACCTGTTGATCTCAAAAAAATTCTTCCCCAACTCACCCACGTTTACCGGTGCTGGCACTCCGCTGGGACAACTGGCAGCCTGTTTTGTGCTCCCCATCAACGATGATATGGGACGTGACTCGGCTGGGATCTTCCAGACTTTGCGCGATGCGGCCCTGATTCAGCAAACCGGCGGAGGGAATGGCTTTTCCTTCTCGCGACTCCGTCCAAAGGGGGCGCTGGTTAAATCGTCCGCCGGGCAGGCCACGGGTCCGGTGGGATTCTTGCGAGTGTACGATCACGCTTTCGGTGAGATCGCTCAAGGAGGGACGCGTCGGGGAGCTAATATGGCCGTTCTACGGGTGGATCATCCCGATATTGAAGAGTTTATCACCTGTAAAACCGACGAAAATCAGATCACCAACTTCAATATTTCCGTTGGGATCACCGATGCCTTCATGCGGGCGGTGCAGAACGACGAGGAGTGGGAACTGCGCTTCCCCGATGTCACCGCCCCCGAATACAGCGGCTGGAACGGTACTCTGGAGGAAGCCGAAAAAGCCGGCATCCCGATCCGGGTGTATAAAAAGGTTCGAGCCCGCAAGTTGTTCGATAAAATCGTCAAACAAGCCCATCATAACGGCGAACCGGGTGTCCTGTTCCTGGATGCCGCCAATCGAAGCAACCCTGTGCCACACTTGTACCAATTGGAAAGCACAAACCCGTGCGTGACCGGAGAAACGTTGATTTACACCGACCGGGGCTTACGCCGGGCCGATGCGCTGGCTGCCGAAGGAAAACCAGTTCGTGTCGTTACAGATAGCCGTTTCGGTACCGAAACTTTCATGCAGGCTACCCATGTGTTCCAAACCGGTGTCAAGCCAGTTTATCGCCTGTTGACCAGGGAAGGATACGAATTGCGTCTGACCGAAGATCATCAAGTAATGACCCCCTCCGGTTGGGTAAAGGCCAGCCAACTTCGGCCCGGCGATCGCGTGTATCTGCTCAACCGCAAGGGAGGATTTGGCACAACCGGCACTCACGAAGAGGGGCAGGTGTTGGGCTGGCTGGTTGGAGATGGAACAGTTAACGTTGTGCGGGCAGTTCTTTCGTTTTTTGGCGACGAAAAACGAGAACTGGCCCCTGCCTTTGCCAACATGGTGACAAACATTGTAGAAAAACCACGACAAGCACGATCTTATCCTGTTGGCGTTGGAGAAATCGAAAGCCGCAATGAGGCTCGAGCAGCCTCGGACCGCTTGCGCGCTTTTGCGGAACAACATGGATTGGTGGATAACAAATACCATGTGCCTGAGACAGTTTTTACCGGCAGTGAGTCCATGCAGCGTGGTTTCTTACAGGCCTTATTTACGGCCGATGGTTCTGTGCATGACGGTGGCGCAAAAGGGTGTTCGGTGCGCCTGAGTTCCAGTCACCTGAACTTGCTCAAGGACGTGCAACGCCTCCTGCTCAATTTTGGCATTGTCAGCAAAATCTATGAAAACCGACGTCCTGCAGGATATCGCTTGATGCCAGATGGAAAAGGCGGCACCAGGGAGTATTTCCACAAAGCACAGCATGAACTGGTGATTAGCAAGTCCAGCCTGGTTGTCTTCGCTCATGAAATCGGGTTTATGACCGAAACAAAGAACGCCAGATTGGCCGATTACCTGGCGCGCAGCGTACACGGCCCGTATCAGGAATCTTTCCTGGCAACCGTTCTGGCGGTGGAACCTGATGGCATAGAAGCGGTTTATGATTTGCATCAGCCTGAAACGCATTCTTTTGTAGCCAACGGTATTGTGGTGCACAATTGCGGTGAGCAGTGGCTCGGCCCTTACGAAAACTGCTGCTTGGGTTCGATCAACCTGAACGAACATCGCGGCCCCAACGGCACAGTGGACTGGGAAACCCTGCGTCAGAGCATCGTGACCGCCACGCGCTTCCTGGATGATGTGGTAGAGGCCAACGCCTACGTGCCGGCTGTGCCACAACTCAAGGAGGCTGCCCACCGGGCCCGGCGCATCGGCCTGGGGATCATGGGCTTGGCCGATCTGATGTATCACGTGGGCGTGCGTTATGGCGCGCCGGAAGGCCAGGAATTTGCTTCCGTGGTGATGGAATTTATCCGCTATCATGCCATGCTGACTTCCATCGAACTGGCGCGTGAACGCGGTCCCTTCCCGGCCATCGAAGGCTCGATCTATGACCCCAATAACTTGAAATGGCACCCACCCCAATCCATCGTCCCGATCACCCAGACCTGGGGCCGACCACCCGTGGACTGGGATCAGGTGGTGCAGGGCATCAAGCGATATGGCATCCGCAACGCCGCACAGACAACGATTGCGCCAACGGGTACCATTGCTACGGTTGCTGGTTGTGAGGGATATGGCTGTGAGCCGGTCTTCGCGCTGGCCTATATTCGGCATGTCAACGACAATGGGAAAGACCTGCAACTCACCTACGGCTCACCGCTCTTCGAGAAGGCCCTCACCGAGGCTGGCATTGACCCGGAAACCCGACAGAAGATTTTCGAGGAAGTCATGCGCGTGGGATCGTGCCAGAACATCGCCGCCGTGCCGGAGCACATCCGCCACGTCTTCGTCACCGCTGGCGATGTGACCGCCGAAGAGCACGTGCGCATGCAGGCCGCGCTGCAGGCGTTTGTGGACAATTCTATTTCCAAGTGTGTCACCGGCGATACGCTGGTCTTGACAGGGAACGGGCTGGTGCCCATTGCCAGTTTGTCTGACCTGCGTTTGCCCGAGGCGTTCGAGGGCTTGAACTTGAACGTCGTCTCCCCACAGGGCATGGAGAAAAGCGATGCGTTTTATTACGGTGGTTGGCGCGAGACGCGCATCGTGCGTCTGAGCTTTGGTTTCCAGATTGAAGGCACGCCCAACCATCGAGTTCATGTTTTGGATGAGAATGGCCAGATTACCTTCCGCAGGCTGGATGACCTGCGCATAGGAGATACAGTCGTGCTATACGGCGGTCAACAGGTCTTTGGCTCTCCTGGCCAGCCGTTGCCCCCCTATCAGGGCGAGCAGCGTACCAGTGCGAAAGAAGTGCACTTTCCAGAAAGGATGTCTGCGGAACTGGCCTATCTGCTCGGTTGTATCACTTCCGAAGGAAGCATCTCTGTAAACGGTGTGCAAATTTGCAATAACGATCGCCACTTGCTGGAAAATCTGGCCGTTTCCTTCCGAAACCTGTTCAACCTGGAGAGTCACATCGTGCGGGATCTGCGCCGTGAAAGCCTCTATTCCTTGCAGGTGAACTCGCGTGCATTGCGAAACTGGCTGCTCACGTCGCTGAACATGGAGGCTGGCGCGCACAACAAGATCATCCCCGATTGCATTTTGCGTGCCAGTCGGGAAGAGATTATTGCTTTCTTGCGCGGCCTGTTCCTGGATGCTTTCGTCACGTGGAATGGTCGTCTCTTTGAAATCACAATGGCCAGCGAACGGCTGGTACGCCAACTCCAGGTCTTGCTGTTGAACTTCGGTATTTTTGCTACGTTGCGACAGACCGGTGAACATGCCTGGTCGCTCACAGTACAGGGAGAATCCCTTGAAAAACTGTCCTGGATCGTTGAGTTCGATGAAGTCTGGAAGAACCAGCGCATTCGTGCGTACGGGGAGAACCGGGCACATCGTATGTTCAACTACGGCGCGTTACTTCCGGAGCGAGTCACCCCAGAACTACGGGTCATGCAAAAAAACACCGCTCATTCGTTACGCAGCCTTTACGGTCAGCAAACAATGGAGTATCAGCGGGCGCGTGTCAATCTTTTGCAAGGGTATCGGCTGGATCGTTCTCTGGGGAACAAGTTGTATGAGCATTTCTCCGATGCGGCAACACCGTTTGCACGCCGTTTCTTTGAGAGCGATCGAGAGGGAATCTTCTATGTGACCGTCCAGGGAGTCGAGTCAGGATTTGCAGAGGTCTTCGACATCAGCGTCCCTGGTAGTCATGCCTTCATCGCCAACGGACTGTGCAATCACAACACCATCAATTTCCCCGAAGGCGCCACTGTGGAAGATGTCGCCACGGCCTACCTGCTGGCCTGGGAACTGGGTTGCAAAGGCATTACCGTCTACGTCACCGGTTCGCGCGAGAAGGTGGTGCTCGAGACCCTGGCCACGGCCAACAAAAAAGAATCGGCCAGCCAGCTCACCCTGTGGCACGATCCCAAAAAACCGCGTCCTCGCGTGCTACCGGGTCGCACCTATCGCACTGAGACCCCTCTCGGCAAAGCCTTTGTGACCATCAACGAAAACGGAGATGGGCAACCGTTTGAAGTGTTCATCAACACCGCCAAGGCCGGCTCTGAGACTGCCGCGGTCTCCGAGGCCATTGGTCGCCTGATTTCCTACATCTTGCGTCTGGCCAGCCCCATCGCTCCCCTGGAACGCCTGCGAGAGATCGTGCGCCAGTTAAGCGGCATCGGTGGAGGTCGTTCGCTGGGCTTTGGCCCCAATCGCGTTCGCTCCCTGCCGGATGGAATCGGCCAGGTGCTGGACGACTACCTGCGCGAAAAGGAAGGTTTCGCCTCGACCACCGCCGGTCAGAACGGCAACAACAACCCTCATGCTGAACAGGCAGCGGCTCTTCCTCTACAAATCGGAGACCTGTGCCCCGAGTGTGGCGAAGCCGCCGTAGTCAACGAAGAAGGATGCCGCAAATGCTACGCTTGCGGATACTCTGAATGTTGATCACCAGCAACCCTTATGACCAAACCAGGAGCGGGCGATGTCAGTCGCCCGCTCCACATTCTCCCACACGCTCAATCGCGTTCTGCGATCTGGCCCAGCAGATAATTTTGCAGACCCATCTGCCGAATCTGATCCAGTTGGGCTTCCAGCCAGTCCAGATGGGCTTCTTCGTCTTTCAGATTGGCTTCGATCAGTTCACGTGAACCGTTATCACCCACTTCCAGGCAAAGCCGAATTCCTTCGTTGTACGCCTGAATGGCTTCGGCTTCGGCCGCCCGATCGTTTTCCAACTGGGCCTCCACTGTAGCACCGATGTTCATCTCTTTTAGACGGTTCACGATCGGGGTGCCTTCCAGGAACAAGATCCGGGCGATCAATCGCTCGGCGTGCTTCATCTCCTGGATCGCCCGTCGCTCCATCTTGTCATGCAATTGGTCATACCCCCAATTGGCACACATCTCTGAGTGCACAATATACTGATTAATGGCAGTCAACTCATCGGCTAGCAGATCGTTCAACAAAGCGATGACACGTTCATTACCTTTCATGAGACTCTCCTTTTTTATGGAAACGCAAGATGGCTTTCACCAGCCAGAGCCTGGAGACTGGAGACACCTTATTTTGATTATAATGACCCCATCCCCGCTCCGAAAGTGACATTCATCCCTGAAATCAGGAGAACCTATGCCCAAACCTCGTTCTGCCGCCGAACGAATCATCCGGGCCCGCCGCCTGATCGAACAGGCCCGACGCCTGCCTCTGCCCCCAGGGCTGGGTCGCAACGATCTTTCCTACATCGCTCAGGTGCGAGACCTGCTACGTCAGGCGCGCGATCTGATCAAGTTCCTCCCCCAGACTGCAGGGGTTTCTGAAGAGATCAAACAAGAAGTCAAGAAAATATATGCCGAGATTGAAGCAGCGGATCGGGCTCTGACTTCGGCCCCACGCGCCCCCCAACCGAACGAGTCTTACCCCGATAAATAAAACAATCCCCAGGAGATTCTCCCAGGGATTGGCATTTCCGGCAGAATGTCTCGATTCCCCCGCCAGGGGATCACGATGCACTCCCCAGACGGGCACGTTCCTCAGCGATCACCGCCTCATCCAGTTTCTTGAACAACGGCGTCGGTGGATTCATCGGCTGACCAGGCGGTAACTCGCTGGCCTTCCAACCCACGGCCGTCTCCTCGGGCGGACGATAGCGAACCACTCGATGCGTTCCCAGAGCATCGCGCACTTCCTCCACGTACTGCTCTCCAAACATCGGCCTGGAATACCCCAGAAAACCATGCAGTTTTTCACTGCTAAACGGCAGGAAGGGAGCAAACAACACCTTCAGCGAGTCAATGGCCCGCAGGGCAGTGTAAATCGTTTGAGCCGCGTTCTCTTTATCTTCCTTCACCGCAAACCAGGGGGCCTTTGCATCCAGATAAACGTTAATCGCCGTAGCCAGTTTCATCGCTTCGCCTAACGCCGAACGCAGATGGACCGCTTCCAGTTCCTGGCCCACGATCTGGAAGCCATTCTCGATCGTACGCAACAAATCCCAATCGTGTGGCCGCAGGGTAGAGAGATCCACCGGGGGCACACGTCCCTCCCAGTGCTTGTACGCAAACGACAACACCCGGTGCACCAGATTACCCCACGTGGCCACCAATTCGTTATTGTTACGAGAGACAAAGTCAGCCCAATCCCAATCGCTATCGCGATATTCGGGCATGTTGGCCGTCAGGTAATAGCGGATGGCGTCAGGATCGTAGCGTGTCAGAGCATCCAGTGCCCACACCGCCCAATTTCGCGACCCGCTGATCTTCTGCCCTTCCAGATTCATAAACTGATTGGCCGGAACGTCATAAGGCAAGGTAAGCGGCACTTCCTCGCCAGTGAAAAGGCGCATGAATGCAGTCCCGGCTCCCATCAACTGAGCCGGCCACCAGGCCGCATGGAAAAAAATATTGTCTTTGCCGATGAAGTAAAATTGTTTGGCCCGTGGATTCACCCACCAATTCCGCCAGGCCTGGGGATCGCCCGCCAGGTGACTCCATTCAATAGCAGCCGAAAGATAACCGATCACCGCTTCAAACCAGACATAAATGCACTTCCCCGACTCCGTCCATCCTTCCACCGGAACCGGAATCCCCCAATCCAGGTCACGGGTGATTGGCCGCGGCTTGAGTCCTTCCTTCTCGATCTTGCGCAACGACTCTCCAATGACAGTATCACGCCAGTAACTCTGGCGCTCCTGAAGAAACTGCTTCACCCGGGGTTCCAGTTTCGACAAATCCAGATAAAAGTGCTCGCTCTCGCGCAATTCCAGCGGACTGCCATCTTTAGAGCGGGGATTGATTAATTTCTCCGCTTCCAGCACGTTCCCACAGGCATCGCACTGATCCGCTCGGGCCGCAGTATAGCCACACAGGTAACAGGTGCCTTCCACATAACGATCGGGCAGAAAACGACCTGTTTTCGGCGAATACCACTGGAGCGAAGTGCCCGTATACAGATAACCATTTTCCTTCAAGGCCAGAAAGATCGCCTGGCTCACTTTGAAGTGATTCTCGGTGTGGGTGGTCGTGAACAAATCATAGGTTATTCCATATCCCCGGAACACTTCCAAAAAGCGATCGTGATAATACTTATAGACCTCTTCGACCGGTTTCCCCAACTGATCCGCCTTCAACGTCACGGGGGTACCATGCGAGTCCGTTCCGCTGACCATCAGGACATGATCCCCTTTGAGACGATGGTAGCGGGCAACAATGTCACCGGGCAGGTGAGAACCAGTGATATTGCCCACATGAATATCTGCATTCGAATACGGCCAGGCAATCGCCACCAAAATATAGTCACCCATAGGACCTCCAGGCAAACGAGATCAAGGCAAGAGACAAAGAAACAGGCTGTCCGCGTCCTGGACAGCCCGTTGCTCCCTGACAAGACTGATTCAACGAACCTGCCAGACGCGCGTCCATGCCGCCTCCACGCCCGACATGGAGATCAAAACCATGGAAGACAACGCGCATCTGTTCATCAGTTCATATTTTAGGCCGAGCGAACCAGTTTGTCAATGCCTGAATTTTCAAACAGGCAGTCTATGCACGTAACTCTGGTATACTGTTCCTCATCATGCTTTTTGGAGGATACCATGGTCACATTCACAGAACGCCTTCAACGCGGCGAGATTCTGATCGCCGATGGCGCCACCGGCACCAACCTGCAACGCAAGGGCCTGCCTCCTGGTCTCTCTCCCGAAGTGTGGGTCTTCGAGCGTCCTGAGGTCATTCGCTCCCTGGCCACCTCTTTTGTAGAAGCCGGCTCAGACATCATCCTGACCTGCACCTTCGGTGGAACGCGCCTGCGTCTGCGTGAATCGACCCTGGCGGAAAAGGTGATCGAACTCAACCGCCGGGCGGCGGAACTGGCCCGACAGGCAGCGGATCAACGCCCCGGCGTTCTCGTCGGCGGTTCCATCGGACCCACCGGCCTGCTTCTCAAACCCTATGGCCCCCTCACCCCCGAAGAAGCCACTGCCGCCTATGAAGAACAAGCGCGTGGCCTGGTCGAAGGTGGGGTAGACCTGCTGGTCATCGAAACCATGTTTGCCCTGGAAGAAGCCCGCGCCGCCCTGGAAGGAGTGCGCCGGGTGACCGATCTTCCCGTGGTGGTTTCCTTCAGTTACGACCGCGGCACGCGTACCATGATGGGCGTCAAACCCTCTCAAGTCATATCCACCTTCCTGCCCCTGGGGGTGAACGTCATCGGTGCCAACTGCGGAACCACCCTGGAAAACATGGAAACTATCATCAAAGAATACCATGCTGCTGCCCCTGAAGCTATCCTGTGGGCCAAACCCAATGCCGGCCTCCCCGAAATGGGACCCGACAACCAGGCCATCTACAAAGTGACACCAGAAGAAATGGGCGCCTTCGCCAGGCGTTACATTGATGCCGGAGCGCGCATCGTCGGCGGTTGCTGTGGTTCCACCCCTGAGCACGTGGCCAGCATCGCTCAGGCAGCAAAGGGCAATGGATGATCGAATATCGTCTCTACAACCCCTTCGAGGATCGCCAGATAGTTGCGGACATCTGGCAATCGCTGCTCCAACGTTCCCCCCATAGTTTTTTCACCTCCTGGGGCTGGGTCTCCACCTGGCTTGATAGCCTGCCTCCAACCACCCAAGTTCGATTGATCGTCGGCTATGCCGAAGCGCGCCCGGTGCTGGCGCTCTTTGCTGGTCAGCACCGTCGGTGGCATTACCGCTTCCTGCCCACACGTCTGCTGACCCTCAATGCTACAGGGAATCCTTTTTTTGACATCCTCTACATCGAATACAACTCCTTCCTCTACGATCCCAACTATCCCTTTCGCCCCGAAGAACTCTTTGGTTTTCTGGCTGAACTTCAGTGGGACGAATTCTTGCTCCCCGGCATTCTGCCCGACCTGTGCGACCAGGCCCGCCGCCTGGAAGATGCCTCACAACACCACATCCGCCTGATCATTGACGAGACAAAGCCTACACACATGGTAGACCTGGAACAAATTCGAGCCGTCGATCTCGATTATGGGCGTTTGTTGAGCAAGAACAAACGTCAACAGATCCGCCAATCCCTGCGTCGCTACGAACAGGGTGGAACGATTCACCTGCGCCAGGCCGCCAGCGCGGAAGAAGCCCTGGAGATGCTAAATGGGCTTATCCAATTCAATCAGCAACGATGGCAGAGGAACAATACTCGATCAGCCTTTTCTAACCCCTACTTTGACCGGTTTCATCGTGAGTTGATCTCTCGCCGCTTCGAACATGGCGAAATCCAGATGCTCCATATATACACAGACGAAATGACCATCGGCTATCTGTATAACCTGGTCTACCAGGGGAGCGTCCTGTGCTATCAGAATGGCTTGAACTATTCCTTCAACGATAACACTTACCGTCCCGGCCTGGTGTCAGACTTCCTGGCCATCGTCCACAATGCGGAACAGGGCCAGAAATGGTATAACTTCCTGGCTGGTGAGGAACACAACAAGCAGAGCCTCGCCACGGATGTCCACCCCATGATCTGGGCTCGGTTGATCCACGGAAAGGCACGTCTGCACCTGGAACGACTGGCCAGCCACTACCGGGAGTGGCGGCAATCGAGAGTACATTCGGTTATTCACAAACAACGATGAATACCTATGTCTTCCCAGCGACTTCAAAAAACAACCTACAGACTTCGTATTCTCCACCCACAAGAAATCCCCCTTGACCTTCACGCCGCCTGGGTGGATCTGGAATCACGTGCTCAGGTACCTAACGCTTTCCTTTCACCGTTGTTCTGCTGGCTCTACGTCACCTGATACCAAACAAACAGATCATTGGCTTGTTTGTTGAAAAAGTCCATAACGGCTTTACCGATCTGGTAGGGGTTGCCCTTTTCCAGATAGAGAAGCCCGGTGATTTTGTCTATCCGCTTTTCGCACCGTTCATTCCTACTCTTAGTGGCTTTCTCCTTGACCGTGATCATGCCTGTCCAGCCCGGCAAGTCATTTACCATCACCTGATCAAAGAGAACTATCACGCCCACGCTCTCTATTTTTTTGATCTTGCCAGTCCCGAAGATATTCTGAATGAGGAAGCGCGCTCGATAGCCGTTGAAGCAGGCATGACCTGGTTTGAACGCAGTCAATGGCAAAGAGCAATATACTATCCTCGTCCTGCAGAAGAAGGGCTGGCCTTGATCCATAAGCGGGCCTTGAAAGACTATCGTCGCGATCTTCGCAAAATTCAGGAGCGCGGCACCTTATCCTGGCAGGTAATTCGGGGTGATATGCCTATTGACACTCAGATTGAAACATTCCTTTCTCTGGAAAACATGGGATGGAAACAAAGAACAGGGCACATCTATGGCCTCTATTCCCCAATACGCCACCTTCTTCCGAGAAATAATGGCCGGCTCTCATCAAGTGGGAAGAGCCTGCTTTACCGAACTTCGGATTGATGATGTGACCGTGGCGATTACCTCCAATCTGATCTCTGGAAGGATTCTGTTTGGCTGCAAGACAGGCTGGCATCCTGAGTACCCGATCTGCTCTCCAGGTATGGTAAACTTCGTCCAGATCGTTGCGAATGCCAGGGACGCCTTTGGTGATCTGCTCTTCCTGGATAGTTGCACACAGCCCAATTCCTACATTGAACGTTTGTGGCCCGATCGGCGCGCTATCGTAGAGGGAGCGTTCTCTCTGACCTCTGCAGGCTCCCTGGCTCTGCATAGTGTTCATCTGCTACGCCAGATAAAAGCCCTGATCACCCGAAAACAAGCCACTATTGACTCTACCGATGATAAATGACCTCCCTTCCTCCGAAGCTCGCGCCTCCATCGCCCGCAAAGCCGGCCGGGGTATTTTCTGGAATTTTTTGTCCTATGGCCTGGGGAAAGGCACGGTTTTGCTCACCACGGCCATCCTGGCACGCCTGCTAAGCAAAGAGGATTTTGGCCTGATCGCTGTAGCCCTGGTGGCCCTCAACTACCTGGCCGTGGTCAAAGACCTGGGACTGGGTCCGGCCCTGATCCAACGCCGCCAGGGAGTGGAAGAAGCCGCCAATACGGTATTCACTTTTAACGTCCTTGTGGGCATAACGCTTTCTTTATTGCTGTTTCCCCTGGCACCCTGGATCGCAGCCTACTTCAATGAACCTCGCATCACCCCTGTAGTGCGCTGGTTGGGTTTATCGTTTGCCATCAATGCCCTGGGAGCGACCCACGTCAACCTGCTGATGCGAGAACTGGACTATCGCCGCAAATTCATCGCCGATATGGGTAACACGATCGTCAAGGGGGGAATATCCATTGGCTTGGCCCTGAGCGGTTTTGGAGTCTGGTCTCTGGTGTTTGGGCAACTGGCCGGCGCGTTGACGGCCGTCTTGCTGGTCTGGCTGATATTTCCCTGGCGGCCACGTCCAGTCATCCATCGCCACCTGCTCGGAGAATTGTTCCGCTTTGGTGCCTCTGTCACCGGGATCGACATCCTGGGCGTGATCATTGACAATCTGAGTTATGTCATCGTGGGGAAAGTGTTTGGCATGGCCGCATTGGGTCTGTTTAGCATTGCTTATCGGTTGCCCGAAATGCTGATCATCGCCAACCTGTGGCTGCTCACAGCAGTGGTCTTCCCGGCCTTTGCAGCCCTTCAAGACAGGCCCGAGGAATTACGACGGGGTTTTCTGTTCTCGATCCACATGGTGGAACTGCTGGTGATGCCCCTCTCCCTTGGTTTGTGGATCGCGGCCGAACCTGTTGTGCGAGTGGTGTTTGGTGAGCAGTGGCTCGAAGCGGTCCCTCTCCTGCGCATTCTGGCCATCTTTGCGCTGGTCTATTCGATTGGCTATCACGCAGGTGACATTTACAAAGCCATCGGTCGCCCAGATATCTTGCTGAAACTGAGCATCGTGGGCATCTTCATCTACATCCCAGCCATGTGGATCGGTGCGCGCTATGGCCTGATCGGACTGGCCTGGGGCTATCTGATCAGCATGATCATCGAGCAACTTCTGCGCATCGCCTTTGCCATGCGCTTTGTCCACGTCACAGCAATGGACATCCTGAAGGAAATGCGCCCGGCAGCCCAGGCCGCTTTGTTCATGGTCATGATCGCTGCTGGGGTGCTGACCCTGACCCAACACACCGGTTCCATACTCCAGTTGGGGTTGGTCGTGACTTCAGGAGCGATCGCTTACCTGAGCGTGGTCTGGTTGACCGAGCGCAATACGCTCATCCGTTTAACCCAGGTGGTGCTCTCCCGCCCCAAAGCCTGACCCAATGCCACGGTTCAAGCGGACACTCCTTTCCCTGCAGGGCTGACCTGGTTGCCCTGTTGAACGATGGCAACCTGATGTGTATCCATCGTACTCCCTGAGACCCTGGGAGCGAGCAAACTCACAGCGCGTCGAAATCGGCCGGAGTCCCCAGCGCCTGCGTGGAGGCTTCGGGAGCGATGCGCTTCACCAGACCACTCAGCACGGTTCCACTCCCTACTTCGACGAAGTGCCGAATTCCATTTTGCACCATGGCCTGGATTGACTCTGTCCATCGCACTCGCGATTGCATCTGGGCCTTCAGGTCGGCGCGCAGATCGTCCACATGGATCAGGGGGCGAGCGGCCACATTGCCATAGATAGGTACCTGAGGCGGCTGCATGGGCACCGCTTCTACAGCGGCCTCCCATTCGGCCTGAATGCTGGCCATCAGGCGCGAATGCGCGGCAATGGACACTGCCAGCGGCACCGCCCGACGGGCGCCAGCCTGCTTCGCCAGGTTGATGGCTCGTTCTACAGCGGCTTTGGAGCCAGAGATCACCACCTGCCCAGGACAGTTATCGTTGGCCACCTGCACCGTTTCTTCGCCTTGACTGGCCTGGGCGCAGATCGCTTCAAGCGTGGGAAGATCCAGGCCGAGAATGGCCGCCATGCCACCGGGAGCGATCTGGCCGGCGCGCTTCATCAGTTCCCCGCGACGACGGACCAGAAGCAGCCCGTCGGCAAAGGTCAACGCCCCGGCCGCGGCCAGGGCAGAGAGTTCGCCGAGAGAATGTCCGGCCAGCGCGGCCGGCCGCAGGTCCGGAAAGCGAAGCGAGAGCAGTCGCCAGGCCGCCAGGGAGTGGAGATAGAGCGCCGGTTGGGTGTTCGCCGTGTCGTTCAGGTCTTCCGCTGGTCCTTCCCACATCAGACGCGACAGGGCAAAGCCCAGCAAGTCATCCGCTTCCTCAAACGTCTGACGCACAATCGGGAAGGCCTGGGCCAGGTCACGCCCCATGCCTACCGCCTGAGACCCCTGACCGGGAAACAGAAAAGCAGTGATCGCTCCATCGAACGGCATACCTCATCTCCTGATGAAAAACATGGAGAGCCACTTTTACAGTGGCTCTCTCGTATTAACCCACGGCCAGGGCAACGGTCACGGGCCGATTCATGGCTGAACGGTGAAGAGGGTTCCCTCTCCACGGCCATAGACGTCGGGGAAGTAGATTTGATAGGCCGTTGGAGGGATGACGTTGAAGGTACCGACCGTAGCCGCACGAGCCAGATAGGTGAAGACATAGGTGCCGGCCGGGAGATAGTCCGCTGCCAGAATCACCCGTTCATCTCGCTGCTCGATGCGATCAAAGTACCACCATCCCCAACCCCGGCGCTCGAAATCCACAACGTTGTAGACAGGCGGGACCTCTACATCCGTCTGGAGCGAAGCGTCTACCGCTTCCAGACCCGCCGGCAACGGATCGTTGACCAGGACGTAGTACAGCGCAGCCGGCGCCACGATCGTGACCCGCACCCGCACCAGTTCCCCGCGGCGAATGCGGGTGATGGGTTTCTTCGGGTCCTCCAGAGAGAAGTATTGTCGCGAGACCAGAATGCCCCGATCCAGCGCCGGAATCTGAGCCACCGGGAGTTCTGCCTGGAGATAAGCAGTGTAATACAGATTCCCCTGACCGGCTCCACGGGTGATCACCAGATAGTTCACCGCCTGGGTGAGTTGTTCTGGTGTCACTTCCATCGTTATGGGTTGAGAGAGAGACTCGGCGGTCACTGTGCCTTGCGCCAGAGAAACCCCGTTCAGGCCTGCTCCATATGCATAATCGGCCTGGAATTCCTTCGCGTATGCCAGCCAGTTGGTGAGGGCAAACAGAGTCCAGACCGCTTCCTGGGGAGAAGTCCATTCAGCGGCACGGCGATGGGTCACCAACCAGCGTACCGCGTTGACCGTCAAGGGAGAATCCGGTTCGATCCGAATCAGGGTATCCAGCACAATGGCGGTGGTGCGCAGATCAGTGTTCCAGTTCCAGTAATCCGCTTCTGGTTCTTCCCAATGGGTGCCGGCCGCCGAGGAGACCGCCGCCGCTGCCAGGTCTGACATCAGAGTCCGGATGCGCTTGTTTTGGGGATCATCCAGGAAGAAGACCTGAGCCAGCAAGGCTTGGCCATAGACGCCCAGATGGAAACGGTTCTCATACAGAAATTCAGAGGGCGTGCTCAAGAAGACTCCAGCCCGCGCCAGAGCATACAGAATAAACGCCTGGCGGTTGAATTTCCAGATCGCATCATTCGGTCCAAGGCGGGGCAAATGGTTCTTCAGATACGTGATGGCGCGATCGACTGTGCGGCTATCCACGGTGTAGCCAGCCTGTCTGGCCTCCACCAACCCCAGCAACACGTAGGCCGTCATAGCAGGATCGCTCTCTCCACGCCTCCACCAGTTCCAACCACCATCCGACAATTGCCAGGCAGTCACTCGTTGCACCGCCCGAGTCACCTGACGATCCAGTTGCGACTTCAATTCTGAGGAAGGTTGACCGGCCAGGTCCAGGGCACGCACGGCGGCCAGATTGGAGAGCATCAGAGAGATCAACTGCTCCGTGCTCAGCGCATCCTGCTGCTCCATCACTTTGAGTTCGTTGATCAACGACGCCACCAACGATGGGAAAAGTTCAACCCGTAGCCGAGCCGAACGATACGGTAAGGAAGTGGGCAAACGAACGATTTCGGTCACCGAACCAGGTTCGCGCAGCACGCCCGACGTGCCTGCCGTCTCACTCACGTGGAACGTGTAGACGGGGATGCCCCCTCCTTCCAGGGTGGCACTGAGCGGTTTGGCTGCATCCTGATAGTCACCACTGCGGGCGCGCACTGTGAGGTCGACGCGCTGGGCGTCTGGATCCACATGAATCTCCCAGGAAGCATACTGCTGACGGCCGGCCGGCACAGAGATGCGCTGTTCGGCGGGCGACCGCAGGGTTGCTCCCTCGGCCTCCAGATAGAGTGTGACCTCTAACGCCTGACCGGTATTGTTCAAGATCGTCGCGCCCACGCGAGCGCTATCATCCACCACGAAGAAGCGCGGCGCCTGCACGTTCACCACCAGCGGTTTGGTGCTCACCAGTTGATGAATGGCCTCACCCACCCGGGAATCGGAGGTCACGGCCCGAGCAGTCATCCGCCAGGTGGTCAGATTTTCCGGCAGGGTCACGGTCACGGTGGCCTTTCCCTGCGCGTTGGTCCGCACCTGGGCCTGGTAAAAAGCCGTATCGCGGAACTCCTGGCGCACCGAGATCACCCCCCAATCGCCTTCTCCCTTGCCGCCGCCGCTCCCCATCCCTTCACCCATCAGAGCCGACTGGCGATAGAGACGGAGGTAGTCATCGGCATTCCACACGATCCCCACGGATGTGACCACCGACAGAGCACGCACGGGATAAAAAGCATCCAGCATGGGCGGAGAATGGGGCGGCGCCAGGGCCAGCACGGCCTCGTCCACCAGCGCCAGCGATAGTTCCGCTTCCACCGGTCGGCCGGCATGGTCCTTCACCGTGACCGTATAGGTCACCGTCTCGCGCGGGCCGGCAGAAGGCTTATCAGTTTCAATGGCTACCTGCAGTGCCTGCTGATCCAGGTTGACGTTCAATCGCACCAGACCGACTTTGAAATCCGGTCCCGAAGTGGCATCGGCGCCTTTGACGACGATCACCGAGATATAGGCGACCGGGGCCATATCGGCGGTGATCGGCAACTCGTAGATTGTACTGCTCTCCTGCACCCGGATCACCTCGCGGCGATAAATGTGGCCCCGCTCATACGTCACCAGGGCGTAGTGCTCGCCGGGGAACGGTTGCGCCAGGAACAGACGGGCGGTCTCGCCCACGGAATATGATCCTTTATCCGCGATCACCTCAAAACTACGATCGTTGGTCTGACGCCAGGGGACATACTCCTTGCCGGCCACCCACAGGAACAACGCGGCCCGATGCTCGTTGCCCTTAGAATCCTTCACCCGAGCCACGGCCCGGTACACCCCAGCGCTTCGGGGCGTGAACGACAGGCGGGCGCGGCCATCTCGATCGGTGGTCACCACCTGATCGGATTCAACTGGCGTATCCTTGTAACTGGTGACCCAGCGGAGAGTCCCCTGAGCATCCTTTTCCTGAACGCTATACCACTCGCGACGGACGACACTCACGCTCACCGTTTGGGTGGCGATCGGCTGGGAATTCCAATCCACGACCACCAGATCCAGGTCTACGGGCAGATGTTCCACCCCCACATACGTCGCCGAACGCAGACCCACATAGATCAGGCTGGGATGGACGCGCAAACTGGCACTTCCGCTCACCAGGTTGCCAGCCACATCGGTGACATTGGCAAAAAAGGAAAGGGTTCGACCATCCAGGTGCTTGCCCAGGGAGGAGAGGCGAGAGACCTCGAGATGACCCTGCGCATCCAGCGTACCGGTGCCCTGATCCAGGACGAGCGGTGCGCCATACCGTTCCTCTTGACCGGCCTCCCAATCGAAATCGGAGAAGGTGTACGAGAAATAATCACCGGACGGGACAAATGGGGTCGGCCCAGCAGTGACAAACCATTCCACCTGGGCGCCGGCCAGGGCACCACCAGCATAATACGTCGCATCCAGGGCAAAGGCATATGGTTCACCTGCTAGGACATCCTTTGCTTTAGGGGATACATCCACTTTAAACTCAGGCTTACGATACTCAGCCACGCGGAACGAATGCCAAGCGAAGGGCTGGTCATCGTTCTGGTGAAAGCGCAGGCTGATGTCATACGTGCCGAGCGCCACCTCCTCACCGAGATGGTAGGTCAGAGCAAAGCTGCCCATATCATTCAAGGTCACTTCTTGCTCAAAGACCGTCTCGCCCTGGAAGGCAATCTCCACCCAAACCGTGTTCTGCGACGGCAAGCTGTAGCGCAAATCGTCGTTCTGCCGGACAATGCCCTTGATAAACACGTCCTGACCGGGGCGATAGAGCGGCCGTTCTGTGTAGATAAACCCAAAGGCCTGGCGGACGGGGGTCCAGTAGTCCTCATAAATCCCAAAGTTGCCGGCTGAGACACCACTTCCCCAGTTCCACGATACAAAGGCCACATGGCGATCGCCCGCGGTGCGCGCAAAAAACGGTCGCTCTGCAAGATCGGCCAGATAGGCCAGCCCGTCTTTATCGGTCGTGACCTGTCCCAAGACGTTCCCTTGCTCGTTGTAGAACACCACCGGCACCCCCTGGACAGGCGCGCCGCTGTTCAGATCGGTCACCCAGGCCAGACCTTCGCTTTGTGTCGTTTTGAAGGTAATGTTCTCCGTGGCAACTACGATGGTTGCTCCCTGCAAAAAGCGGCCTCGATACTCCACTGGCCTGGCTTTCAGGCCCAGGAAGTAATAACCTGGAGTCAACGGTTTTCCTTGTTCGTCTTGCAGGAGATATTCTTCCAACCGTTGTTTGTTCAGAGGAATGTTCACATCTGGTGTCCAGATGCGCAGGGGATCGCCTGAAGGAGCAAAATTGTTATAGGTGAGTTCACCTGTTTGCAGGCGCAAAAATTGTTCTGGCGTAATCGCGTATAGGGCGATCTCAGCAAAAGTCAGGTTGGTATACTCGAAGAAGAAACTCTGATCACCACCGGGGCGATAGATCAACGTCTGCGGCAGGGCCAGATAGGCAGTTGGATAGCGTTTTCCTGTCTTAAAGGACCAGACGTATTCGTTGGGAATGGGATTACCGTAGATGTCGGTCATCCCCGGCAGAAGACGAACCACGTACTCTGTTGAAGGCTCCAGGCCAATGACGTTTAACGTCCATTCGTATTGATCGTAGAAAAATTGAAGATTCCTGGGTGGAGGAGAGATGCGTACCCGACTCTTGAGCGTGTCAAAATCCATTGGGGAACTGAATTGGATGGAGATCCAGGAATCGAAATAGGTCTGTTCTGAACCCGGAGCGGGGGTGACGCGGACGATATAGGGTCGGGGAAGAGTAGAGAAGCGGAAGAGGAGTCCTTCCTGAAGCGGAGCGCCATCCTGAGCACGGGCCGCAGTAGAGAGTTCTAACTGATAAAAGCCCGACAGGCGATAGCGACTCAACGGGGAAACGGTCAATTCGGTTGAGTCCTCGTTCCAGGTCAATTTCACGGGAACGTTTCGGCCTGTTTCGCGATCAAACAGGCGCACTGCCGCATTGGTTGAATCTCGATCCATCGGTTGCAGGAAGGAGATGACAAACGCCTGATCCAACAATACGTTCTCCAGGTCCAGGGGAGGGTTGACCTCGCCGTCTTTGAGAGAAAGGTAGTTGATGCGCGGCGCCCGGGTGGTGAATCTCCAGACGTAAGACTCCTCCAGAGACATGCCGAGGGTATCCGCCAGGCCGGCGTCCACGCTGACCAGGTAGGCGGTTCCACTGATGAGCGGCTTTTCGGGCTGAAAGACATACACCGAACTGTTCAACCACTGGCCACTACCGGGCACCGCCGGCTGGATGGTCAGGGGTTGGGGGAATTCTGTCTGTTCTTCCGCTATCGTCAGGGGAACGACAGGACGGTTGAAGATCACAGTGATCGTGGTATTCAGGTCTACGTCAGTTGCGTCGGGAGGGGGGAAGACCTGGGCCACCAGGAGCGATTCCACCGTCTTGAACTCCAGGCGGATCGGCTCGGTGAGAGGCTGTCCTTCGGCTGAGGTGGCTGAGGTCGTCAGGGTGACAATATAGGTCGAGGAGGGAACCAGCCGTCGCGAGGGTTGGAAGCGAAGCGTCCGTGAATCGGGCCAGGTGATCGTCCCGGCGATGGAAAGGCCGTTCGAGTCCGACCAGGCGAAGGCGGATTCCGTGGTTCGGGGATTCATCGGGCGGTCAAAGACCAGTTCGATAAATCCATCCAGGGCCAGACGTTCGCCAGAAGCAGGGCGATGTTCCAGAAGATGGGGAGCGGCAGGCACAGTAGGGGCTACCGGCAGGGGAGAGGGCGTGGAAAGTGGAGAGGGAGTCTGGCCACCACAGGAGATCAGCAGAAAAGAAAAGACAAGGAGTAGGGAGAGGAGTTTGTTCATGATGTCACAGAAAGAAGGGGTTGCTCTAATTTTAACGATATAACAGGCAAAGAAGTTCCTCTATCTCCCGCTGGAAGGTCAGTCGAGAAACCCAGGGATGAGGGGTGAAAAACCACCACTGCGGACGAGACGTCCGCACTCCCAGGGGCGGACGAGACGTCCGCGATCCCAGGGGTGGACGAGACGTCCACGATCCCAGGGGTTCAGCGTCAGGACGGCAGTTGAACTGCCGTCCGAACGCCTGAGGCATGAGTGGCAAAGACGCCTGGAAAGAGACCTGGGCCGCATTCCGCTTTACCACCTGACTCGTCCCCAAAATCCTGACAAAATTGGGACCCCCAAAAAGAGACCCTCCCGCTCCAGAAACCAGCGGGAGGGTTTCTGGCATGGCGAGATTAACCGTCTGGCCGATCAATATTCCTTGATGGCATACGGAAAGCCATAGGCGGCCATGCGATCCAGGAAGGGGATCGGATCGAAGGCTTCAGGGCCCAGCACACCACGCCCCTTCCAGATGCCACGGGCCAGCAGTTCCATGGCGATGACCGGCCCGAAGGCAGTTTGAGCGACGACGGCCTGGCAGCCCCACTTCTGCATACATTCGGCATTGTCGGCCAGTTGATAGATATAGACCTCTTTCTGCTTCCCCTCCTTCCAACCCCGGACCCAGGTGCCGGCACAGACTTTGCCGCGCATTCGGTCGCCCAGGCGAGCCGGATCGGGCAGCAGGGCGGCGACCACGTCGCGCGGCGACACCCATACGCCTTTGACGTTGATCTTGTCTTTGCGATCCAGGCCAAGCAGGTGAAGGATTTTCAAAATTTCGATGAATCGTCGGCCCAGGCCATATTTGAAGGTGACGCGCCTGGTTTTGATCCAGCGCGGGATCAGCACCACCTCCTCATGTTCCACGTTAACCACTTCCACCGGGCCGATCTCAGGGAAATCGAACACTTCAGGCTCCGAGAATGGCTCGGTGGTAAACCAGCCTTTATCGGCCTCCCAGATCAGTGGTGGGTTCAGGCATTCTTCGATAGTGGTCCAGATCGAGAACGTGGGAGCAAACTCATAGCCATCTATGACAAGATTAGCGCCATCGCGAACACCGATCTCATCTATTTCGTCAAACAGGTAGTCCTGGGCATAGCGGGCGAACACATCAGAAGTACCTGGCTCTACGCCCATGCCCACCAGTGCCAGCAAGCCCTTCTGTTCCCATTCTTCGGCTTTGGCAAACTGGTAATCCCCCAGTTTCACGCCGCATTGATGGAACGGATCGGTGGGATGGGGTCGCGAGAGCGACATGGCCATGTCCATATAGTTGACCCCAACGTTGAATGCGGCATCGAAGACGCTTTCGTTATAGAGGGGATCGACAGCATTCATGATCAGGTCAACCTGGTATTTACGGGCCAGGTCTTCGATCATCTGACGATTGGAAGCATCTACAAATTCTACCGGGAAGCGGGTTGGATCGCCCAGGCGAGCCTGCACCTCTTCGGCACGTGCCCGGTTGTAATCACAAAGCACCATTTGCTCCAGCCAGTCATGCGGCCTGGCCATTACGGCAATGGCTTCCCCCACTCCCCCCACACCAATCAACAAGACTTTCATAGTTTCCTTCCTTGCGAAAATAGAGTATGACTTCACTGCAAAAAGGCCATTTCACCGCAGAGCGCGCAGAGAACGCGGAGATTTTTGCTTTTTTAGCAAAAACGGCATGTTCTGTGCCGATTTTGAAATTTTCGGTGCTGCGCTCTCTGCGTTCCCGGCGGTTAAGGGTTTTTGCAGGAGAGTTAGAGCATAGAACGCAGCGTAGACGCAGATTGCTACCCTTGCTAGAAGTAAATCTCTTTCATGATCTTGAGATACATGAAGGTTTCCGATTCGCGAACCCCTTCAATCGCCGCCAGTTTGCCCGTCAGGAACTGGATCAAATGGTCATGATTGCGACACAGGACTTCAGCGAAAAGATCGTAGCGACCACTGGTCACAACCAGATAGACCACCTCTTCCAGAGCGGCAATCTGCTCGGCTATTTCCAGCAAGCGGCGGCCGTCCACGCGTATACCAATCGTGGCCATGCTCTCAAAGCCCATGCGCAAAGGATTGGTAATCGCTATCACCTTGATCACCCCCAGTTCGACCAGGCGATTGTAGCGTAGCCGAATCATCCCCGCCGAGACGCCTAATTGTTTGGCGATCTGGGCAAAGGATGTGCGACCATCTTTGCGCATGGCTTCAATGATGGCATGGTCTACAGCATCCAGAGAATGATTGGTCATTTCGTTTGTCACATGCCTATTTTATAATGATTCCGCAGTTTTGTCAACAGTTTTATGATTAAACATCACAAAATCGAATTTTTTTTATCCAATCAACAGCAAACCGAACCTTTTCCTGAACGATGCGGGACAGGGATGCCCCCCGATGGATTTTTCTGCCCAAAAGACCACCCCATATAGAATTCCCCTCCCCCAGAAGAGGAAATGGGGATAAAAAACCGGCTCCTGAACACGGAGCCGGCGGGTCAGGCAGGGAATAACGCCAGGTCCCTTATTCGCCACCTTTCACTTCTGTCCAAATCCGGTCATAGATCGGCGTGGCATCTCCTACATCTTCGATGCGATGCCCTCGAGCAATTTCCTCAGGCGGGACATTGGTGATGGGGGAATTCATGTATGCCTCATACAGGTCAGGCTGATTCTGGCGAGCATATTCCAGAGCCGCCCGGCTGGGATTGATGTAGGGGAAATCACGCAACATCAACCAGAACAGATTCCCCTGCATGGTGTAGTTCAACCAGGCATATGCCGCATCGAGATGGGGGGCATTGGCCAGAATGGCCCAGTTGTCCTGCCACAGGATAGCCCCTTCGGTGGGATATACATACACAAAGGCCGGATTTTCCTGTTGGGCCAGGAAGGCTTCGCCTGTCCAGACCAGACCAATATCCACATCGCCGGCCAGCAAGGCGGTTTTGGGGCTATCGCTGTCGAAGATTTTCACGTTGGGGATCAGTTTCTCCAGTTCGGCTTTGGCTTCTTCCAACTGGGCCGGGTCGCGCGTGTTGATGTCGTACCCCAATTTGAGCAGCGCCGCTCCGATCACCACCCGCGGGTCATCAATGAATACCATCCGCCCGGCATATTCTGGACGCCAGAGATCGGCAAACGAGGCAGGTGGATTCTCCACCTTCTCCGAGTTGTATACGATGGCATCTGTCCCTGCCTGATAGGGGATGGTGTATTGATTGCCCGGATCAAACGGCAGATCCATGTAATTCGGGTCTAGCGAATCCAGGAAAGACAGGCGCGATTTATCCAGTTTCTGGAGCATGCCCCGGTTAATCATGAGTGGCACAAAATAATCCGTAGGCTGGACCAGGTCGTAATTTGTGCCGCCTGCCACCAGTTTGGCATACATCTCCTCGTTGCTGGAATATTCGTCGTGGTTCACCTTTACCCCATACACCTGTTCAAAGCATACCTTCCATTCGGTAGGGATATATTCGGTCCAGACGAAGAGATTGAGCTCCTTCGAGGTCACTTCCAGGCGCGGTTCCGGCTCTGGGCAGACAAATTCGCCTTCTCCTTGAGAGGGTTCACCCTGCTGAGCAGCACTGCTCGCACAAGCCGAGAGAAGCAAACTGAAGATGGCCAGCAGGCTCAGCCAGGTCCACCATTGTTTGGCAATCATTTTTCCTCCTTTCGAGATAAGATCAACTCATGGCCATATTGCCATGGGTTTCCCTACTGACGTCGCTGCAAACGTTGCAGCAAAATCACTGCAATCAAGACCACCATTACCCACAGGGTAGAAAGGGCATTGACCTGAGGCGTAACTACCCGCCGCAGCAACCCATACACATAGATCGGCAGCGTGGTAGCACCTGGTCCGGTGGTGAAAAAGGTGATCACGAAATCATCCAGAGAAAGCGTAAATGCCAGCAAAGCCCCTGAAAGCACACCGGGCAGAATCATCGGCAGAGTCACCCTCCAGAAAGTGATCACCTCGTTAGCGCCCAGATCCATGGCCGCCTCTTCATAAGATTTATCAAAGCCTTGCAGGCGAGCCTGAACCACCAACGTCACGAAAGGCACCGAGAAAGCAATGTGCGAGACAATCACCGTTCCCAGTCCCATCGAAAGTCGAGCGGCCCCCTGCAAATTCAACGCTTCATTGAGCACGCCAAACACCTGACTGAACAGAGTCAGAATCCCGATCCCCATCACAATTTCGGGGATCACAATGGGAATATACAGGGAAACCTGCGAAAATCTCTTCAACCGGAATTCATATCGCTGCAACGCCAGGGCGGCCATGGTGCCCATCACCGTCGAAACCAGGGTAGAGATGATGGCTATGGTCAGGGTGTTACGAGCGGCATGCATCACCTCCCGATTTTGAGCCAGTTCACAGAACCAGTGAAACGGGCCACAGGGGCTTTGCGTCACCAGACTTCCCTGCATCTTAAGCGGGCCAAACGAGGCAATGACCCCGGCAAACTGGACATTCAGGCGAGAAGCGTTGAACGCGTATAGCACCAACACTCCAAGTGGGGCATAGAGGAAAAAATAGATCAGGATGGTGGCGATGCGTACGAACCAGTGACGACGATAGGGGTTCATGCGGCCACAATCTCCTCTCCAAATCCGAACTTACGGGTGTAAAAGTAGGTCACCACCAGGGTCAGCCCCATCAAGATCAATGAGGCGGCGGAACCAAAGGCAGGATTGCGCGCCGAAAGGAACTGATTCTGAATGAGATTACCCACCAGAATCACCTGCTTGCCGCCCAACAAATCCGATACCACAAACATTCCCATCACAGGCACAAAGACCAGGATGGTGCCGGCCACCATTCCTGGCAACGAGAGGGGCAGAGTCACCCGCAAGAACGTCCGCAAAGGATTGGCCCCCAGGTCCGCCGCGGCTTCATACAGAGAAGAATCGATCTTCTCCAGGGAAGTATAAATCGGAAGGATCATAAACGGCAGGAACTCATAGACCATCCCGACCAGCACGGCCCCAGGCGTATACAACATCTGGAGCGGTTCAAACGGGACGCCAAAACGGGCGGCGATCCACCCCAGGACGGAATTGATCACCCCCTGCTCACGCAACAGGATCATCCAGGCATAGACCCGGATCACAAAATTCGTCCAGAGAGGCACCAGCACAAGCATCAGAAAGGTATTGCGTCGGGAAGGGTGAGTGCGGGCAATATAGTACGCCAGAGGATACCCCAACAGGATCACCAGAACCGTGGTCCAGAAGGCCAGGGAAATCGAACGCCACAGAATATTCACATATAGCGGGTCAAAGCAGGTAAATGGATTGAGACAATCGGGGCGAAGACCGATCAGGCGAATGTAATTTTCCAGGGTAAAGGTAAAAATCACCCCTCCATCCGGGCTACGTCGGCCAAACGACACCACCAGGGTCAGAAGAAGGGGAATGATCAACAGAACGATCATCCACACCAGCGTCGGCGAAATCAGCAACGTCCCTTGCCAGGATTTTTCCTCGCGAAATCGCCTGAACATAGACACTTCACTCCGTCAGGATCAGCACGTTTTCCGGGAACAGGGTAAGGGAGACCTCCTGCCCCACCGCATAGTATACCTGCGGGTCCAGACTGGAGATGCGATTTTGATCCCAAACCTTAATCAGCGTGCCCTTTACGTTGACCAGCACGCGTGTATCTGACCCGATATAGGTGGTTTGAGCGATCTGACCAGAAAAGGTGTTGATCTTCAAACCAGGACTTTCCGGCGGCAAAAGGCGAATCTTCTCCGGACGGATCGAAATCACCACCTTTTCCCCACGGCGAGCCTGTGACAAGTTTAGCCCCTTGATCTCTCCTTGCACTGCCGGTACTTCGACCAGGGCATGTTCCCCTTCCACTTCGCGCACCACACCTTCCAGGAAATTCGACTCACCAATGAAATCGGCCACAAAGCGACTGTTGGGGCGCTCATAAATCTCCAGCGGTGTTCCGATCTGCATCACTTTCCCTTTGCTCATCACCGCAATCCGATCAGACATGGTGAGCGCTTCTTCTTGATCGTGGGTCACGTAGATAAACGTAATGCCCACTTTCTGCTGGATGGCTTTCAATTCCAGTTGCATCTCTTTGCGCAATTTCAAGTCGAGAGCACCCAGGGGTTCATCGAGCAACAGAACCTTGGGCATTTTCACCAGTGCTCGAGCCAGAGCCACGCGCTGCTGTTGACCACCCGATAGCTGGCGGGGATAACGTCGCTCCATGCCGGTCAACTGCACCAATTCCAGCATGGCGCCCACGCGCCGTTTGATCTCCGCCGCTGGAACCCGATCCATCTCCAAACCAAAGGCAATGTTCTGATAGACGGTCATGTGCTGGAACAGGGCGTAGTTCTGAAAGACCGTGTTTACCGGCCGTTGAAAGGGTGGAGTATGTCCCATCGCCTTGCCGGCGATAAACACTTCCCCCTGGGTGGGCCATTCAAAACCGGCGATCATGCGCAGGGATGTGGTCTTCCCACAGCCTGAAGAACCCAGCATCGAGAAAAATTCGCCGTGGCGAATCTGCAAGGTGACATGATCCACGGCGTTCAGCAGAGTTCCTTCTGGAGTCCGAAAGGTCTTGACAACATCACGCAATTCCACAGCAAACTCTGTCATTCCTTTACCTCACACTGGCAGGCTGGCCATGCTGTTTCGTCCAAACGTAGAATGTTTGTCTGGAAGTGATTATTTTCGCATGATAGTTCTGTTCTGACAAGGGTCAAGAGCGGGCAAAGGGCGTCAGCGCTCCCAGGCTACATACTGGCCGCTACCGTCTTGACGGCATCTTCGAGGCGATTCAGCCCCTCGTCAATCTCTTCGTAGGTGATCACCAGCGGAGGCTCAATACGCACCGACTGGGCGTTGGTGAGCGTCCCGGCCACCAGCACGCCACGCCTGAACAGTTCCGCTGCGACACGTCCTCCGATTTCTGGCGATTGGAAGTGTTGACCGATCAACAACCCTTTTCCGGTGACTTCACGATACACCTGCGGATAGCGCGCCGCCAGATCGCGCACCCTGGGCAGCAGGTAATCCCCCTTTTCCGCGGCCACTTCCCACAGCCGATCCCGCAGGGTGATGTAGATCGCTGCAATGGCCGCCGAACAGGCCAGCGCACCGCCGCCCGTGGTGGTGGTCTGCAGGAAGGGATTGGGATACATAAAGGGCTGGAAGATCTCCTCAGTGGTGATGACAGCCGAAATCGGCATCACCCCACCCCCCAACGATTTGGCCACAGCGATAATATCGGGGACAACGTTCCAGTGCTCCACGCCCCACAATTTTCCGGTACGCCCCAGGCCGGTTTGCACCTCATCCGCGATCAGCAAGGTGCCATACTTGCGGGTTGCCTCGCGGATCCGTGGCCAGAAATCGTCGGGAGGCACGATAGCCCCCGCCTCACCCTGAATGGGTTCCATGACCACCGCTGCCACACCGATTCCCAATTTATCGCAAATATCCAGTTGCCGTTCGACGGCATCGGCATCACCAAAGGGCACATGATAGACCGGACCGCCATAGAGAATGCCCACCGGTTTGCGATAATCGGCCTTGCCCATCAAGGAAAGCGATCCCATCGTCTTGCCGTGGAAGCCGCGCACGGCGGCAATAAAGGCGGGCTTCTGAGTGTAGACTTTCGCCAGTTTGATAGCCGCCTCAATCGCCTCGGTTCCACTGGCGGCAAACCAGGCATACTTCAGATCGCCGGGGGTAATATCGGCCAGAATACGAGCCAGCACTCCCCGCAACGGATCGAGCAATTCTTGACTGGGCATAGGCGTGCGGCGCAATTGAGCGGCCACCACTTCCACCACTTCTGGATGCCCCCAACCCAGGTCCATCATCCCGTAACCGCCCAGAAAGTCAATATATTTGCGTCCAAGCACGTCCTCAAAGATGGCCCCCCGACCGGTCCACTCGGTAGCCGCCCATTGACCGGCTACGGTCACCGATTTGCGATACTCCAGCCAGCCGCGATTGAAGTGCTCGGCAAAGTTATACTTCGACTCCTCGATGATCCACTTGCCCTCTTCTTCGGAAACGCGATCGCGTTTGATGATCTCAATCCAACGTTGCGCATATTCGGCGGCATGTTTCAGGTCTTGAGGCATGGGTTCTCCTCGAACAGGGATGATTTGGTTTAGAAGGTTCGCGACCATTCTTTCGGCCAGCGTGCAATCACCACTTTTTTCTGGGTGAAGAATTCGACTGCATCCATTCCCTGGGCATGCAGATCGCCAAAGAAGGACTCCTTCCAGCCCGAAAAGGGGAAGAACGCCATAGGCGCGGCCACGCCGATGTTGATCCCGATGTTGCCGGCCTCCACCTCATACTGGAATTTGCGCGCTGCGGCTCCGCTCGACGTGAACAGGCTGGCCTGGTTGCCATAGGAATGGCTGTTTGCCAGGGCAATCGCCTCGTCAATCGTATTGACGTGCATCAAGCCCAGCACAGGGCCAAAGATCTCTGTCTTCCAGAGTTGGCTATGGGGTTTCACATCCAACAAAACGGTCGGGCGAACGAACGAACCTTTTTCGTATCCCGGAATGATCGCCCCTCGGCCATCCACGGCCACGCTGGCCCCCTCGGCGGCCCCCAGCCCGATCAGGTGCTCAATGCGTGCCTTGCTGGCATGATTGATCACCGGCCCCATCTGCACCCCTTCGTCCAGGCCATATCCCACCTTGCGGCCGGCAGCGGCATCGCAGATCATCTCTACAAACGTGTTGCGGGCCTCCCCTACCGTCACGGCCAGCGAAACGGCCAGGCAGCGCTGACCAGCGCAACCGAAAGCCGAATCAGCGATAATCCGGGTAGCCATCTCCATATCCGCATCCGGCAGGATGAAGACCGGATTTTTGGCCCCTCCCTGGGCCTGGACGCGCTTGCCATTGGCAGCCGCACGACTATAGATATACTTCGCTACGGGAGTGGAGCCCACAAAGGTAATGGCCCGAATGGTGGGATGATCCAGGATGGCATCCACCGTGTTTTTGGCCCCATTGACCAGGTTGATCACGCCCTTCGGAACGCCCACCTGCTCGATCAGGTGAAAGATGTATTGCATGGTCATCGGCACCTTTTCAGAGGGCTTCACGATACAGGTGTTACCTGCCGCCAGGGCATAGGGCAGATACCAGAAGGGGATCATGCCCGGAAAGTTAAAGGGCGCAATCGTAGCACACACCCCAACCGGCTGGCGAATCATCAATTCGTCAATCCCTGAAGCAATGTCCTCCACGAACTCGCCTTTGATCAAATGGGGCATACCACAGGCTACTTCGACATTTTCAATGGCCCGAACCATTTCAGCCTTCGATTCATCGAAGGTCTTGCCACACTCGTTGGTGATGATGCGGGCGATCTCATCCAGGTGGGTTTTGAGCAAATCGCGCAGTTTGAACAGATATTGGATGCGATCCTGCACCGGCGTCTGTCGCCAGGCAGGAAAGGCCGCGCTGGCCGCCTGGGCGGCCGCATCCACCTGATCCGCTCCGGAGAGAGGAGTTTGAGTCATCTTCTCCCCGGTGGCCGGGTTGATCACGTCCACGTACTCACTGACATTGGGCTCGACCCATTCTCCGTTGATGTAGTTCAAAATCTCCATCAATCCCTTCTCCCTCTCATGCGTGACGGACAACCTGAGGGTCCAGCCATTCGGCCAATCCCTCATCAATCAGCGTCAACCCTTCCTCCAGCTGTTCTTCGGTGATCACCAGCGGTGGGACGAGGAACAGGATGTTCTTAAACCCAAACATGTACACGCCCCGTTCCAGCAGGAAGTTCTTCAGAGGAGTCGGATCAAGCGGTTCTTTGGTGTGACGATCCTTCACCAGTTCGATGGCAGTGAACAGGCCGATATAGCGCACATCACCGATGGAGGGATGTTTTTGCTTGAGTTCCTCCAGGCGGCGTCCCAAATAGGCGCCCACCTTTCGAGCGTTCTCAATCAACTGTTCCTGTTCGTAGACTTCAATGGTGGCCAGGGCAGCGGCGCAGGCCAGGGCATGGCCGTTATAGGTCAGGCCGGTATAGAGCACGTGATCATCGAAGTAGCGAGCGATCTTCTCACGCACAATCACCGCTCCCAGGGGAATGTAGCCTGAAGTCAAGCCTTTGGCCGTGGTGATGATGTCGGGTACCACGTTCCAGTGATTGACCGCAAACCATTCACCCGTGCGCCCCCAACCGGACATGACCTCGTCGTCAATCAGCAAAATGCCATAGCGATCGCAGAGTTCGCGAAGGCGTGGCCAGTAGTCCTCTGGCGGGATGATCAGGCCGTTGGTGCCAGTGACGCCTTCCAGGATGATGGCCGCGATCTGGTCAGGCCCTTCATGCTGGATCACTTCTTCAATGTGTTTGATGCATTCGCGATGACAGGTCTGGCGCGTCCAGCCGAAGGGGCAGCGATAGCAGTAGGGATCGAGCACATGCACCACGCCCGAAATGGCCGGCTCGGCGGGCAGGCGACGATAGTCCCCGGTCAGGGAGACGGCGCCGAGGGTGGCTCCGTGATAGGAGCGGTAGCGAGCCAGAATCTTATGACGGCCGGTATACATGCGGGCGATCTTGATGGCATGTTCGTTGGCTTCGGCTCCGCCCAGGGTGAAGAAGGTTTTCTTTAAATCACCGGGGGTGATCTCCGCCAGTTTTTTGCCGAGCAGGCCCCGGGGTTCGGTCGCCAGAGACGGGGAGACAAACGTCAGGGTGGCAGCCTGTTCCTGGATGGCCCGGATCACGCGCGGGTGTTGATGTCCGATGTTCGAATTCACTAACTGAGAGGCAAAATCCAGATAGCGTTTGCCATTCGCATCCCAGAAATACACACCTTCCGCACGCGTGACCGGAATCGGTTGAAGCGATCCCTGGGCTGACCAGGAGAAGAGGGTGTATTCCTTGTTCAGTGCGACAATTTCCTGAGCAGACAACGGGGACATGGTTCTATCCTGTCTGGAGAAAGGAGGACATGGCTCAGTGCGGCGTCCATTGCTTCCTGGCTTGCTTCACTATATCCGCATAGACATTGAGGGTTTCGTCAATATCGGCATCGGAATGGGAGTAGCACAGGAACCAGGGTTCGCGAGGATCATGATCGGGCATCACGCCTCGTTCGATGGCCATTTCCACCAGTTTGAGATAGAGGGCTTTATCGCTCTGGTTCCATTCGCGTTGATTGGTCACCCGTTCCACACCGATCGAAAACGAGAACATGGCTGGATAACCGGTGATCGCCGCTGGAATGCCATTTTCGGCAAAGATCTCACGCAGGCCATCCATCAAGCGCTGACCGCGTTGTTCAATGGTTTTGAGGATGGGACGCTCTTTGAGGATTTTGAGGGTAGCCCAGGCTGCAGCGACCCCCGGTTTGTTGTTGTTAAACGTGCCTCCCTGGGCAACACCCTGTCCGATCACAGACATGACCTCTCGCGAGCCACCGAAGGCGGCCAGCGGGTATCCATTGGCCATGGCTTTGGCATAGGTGGCCAGATCGGGTTTGATGCCATAGTATTCCTGAGCGCCGCCGTTGGCAATACGGAAGCCGGTTTTGACTTCATCCAGGATAAAGAGGGCTCCATATTGCTGCGTCAGTTCGCGAATTCGCTCCAGAAAGCCCGGCAGAGGGGTGATAGCCGCGCAGTTTCCCTGACAGGGTTCGGTGATGACCGCGGCGATCTGCTCCCCATAGGAACGCATCACCCGCTCCAGGCCTTCGAAGTCGTTAAACGGCAGGGTGATGATCAACTGCCCCATAGCTTTCGGAATGCCCGAAGAAGCCGCAATCGGGATCGGACTGCGAGGATTACCATAGGACTCGGCCGGCGCATAGGTAGACCAGAGGGTATGATCCTGGAAACCGTGATAATTGCCTTCAAACTTGAGGATGAGATCACGGCCGGTGTAGGCGCGGGCTACGCGAATGGCATGCATAGTGGCTTCCGTGCCCGAGCAAGCCAGGCGCACCATCTCCACCGCCGGGCACATCTCCACCAGCATTTCACACATTTCCACTTCCAGTTCGCTGGTCATGGCAAACAACAATCCCTGGCCAATCTCTTCCACCACTTTCTGGTCCACTTCATCAAAGGCATGGCCTAGGATAATAGGGCCAAACGCCATGCGATAGTCAATATAGCGACGGCCATCTACATCCCAGAGATAGGCTCCTTTGGCTCGCGCTACATAAGGGGTACTTCCTTCTCCCCAATAGCGGAAGTTGGAGTTCACCCCCAGGGGAAGAACTTGTTGTGCTCGCTTCTGCAAAGCCTGGCTTTGCGGTCCGATGAAACTCATGGTTTTCTCCTTTCCTGGTCTGGTAATGGGTTGAGGCGGGTTGCAGATCTTCCTGAGGAAACAGGTTGTGATCAGGGAAGGAAAAGGGAAACATACACCATCTTGCTGGCGAGATGTCTGTCAGAGACGCTCTTCCAGCAGGCTTTCGGGCGCCCGCCACTGATAGACGTCTTTCAACACCAGCGGCACGATGGAAGTCACGGTGCGTCTCACCCCCGGCACTTTGCGAACCACTTCGGTGACAAAGCGATAGACTTCCTCGGTGTCTCTGGCGACTACCTGGATGCTCACATCGCTTTCCCCGATCGAACACGCCACATAGGTTACGTTTTCAAACTCAGCCATGCGTTGAGCGACTTCTCGAATTCGATCTGATTCGACTTCCAGCCAGACATCCGCCCGCACGTTCAGGCCAAACGCCTCTGGCCGGACAACTGCGCTGATATGAATCACGCCTTCTTCAATCATGCGCTGGATACGATAGCGGACCGCTCGCTCTGACACTCCTCCAATTTGACGAGCGATCCCCGAGGCCGATTTACGCCCATCCTCAAGAAGAAGATTGACAATTTTGATGTCTATTTTGTCGAATTTATACATAAATCACTCTACTAATGGCCGAAGTAAACACAATATACCCGCTTTTTGTGCAACCGTCAAGAAGGGCGATACCGATTCGGCCAACTTAACAGGGCAGCAAATTCCGCTAAGGTATGCTTGTAAGAGATGAACACGCGCCGCACAGCAAACGGTTCCTGGCGAACTTCCCACAGGCGGCTCGGCCCATGGAGCAGGGTAAACGCCAGACGGTAACCCGCCTGTTCCACCAGGCGCTGCACGTCAGCATTGAAATCGGTTGGCCCACCGTTTGGGTAGGCAAATCCCAATGGGATCTCGCCTAATTCCTGCACCAGGCGCGCTGTACCTCCCTCTATTTCTTGCCAGGCCTGTTCGAGGGAAATGCAGGTCAGAATGGGGTGAGTCATCGTATGCCCCCCGAACTCGATGCCATTTTGTCGCATTTCGCGAACCTGCTCCCAGCGCAGCATCAACCCGGCAAAGAAGCCGACGGGTGGAACGACACCGCTCTGTTCGGGTAACTGTTCCAGCCAGGCGCGTTTCTCCACCTCGGGCAAAGCCTTCAATTGTCGGATCACCTCTTCAGCGATTCGCTCAGCATCCCTCTGACATGTCCAGCAACGTAGCGTTCCATCGGGCAGAAAGAGTTGACGCTGAGTGGTATGATGCAGGCAGTAAGCCACCAGATCCCAATAAAACGGCCGATCGGTCTCCAGATAGCCGGTAGCCAGAAAGATCACCGCCGGCAAGCCATAACGGCGCAGGATCGGATAGGCATGGGTGTAGTTATCCAGATAGCCATCGTCGAAAGTGATCAGCGCGGCATAAGGCGGCAGGCGATGACGTCCATCCAGCCAATCTACCACCTCGCGTAACGATACCACTCGAAACCAGCGGGTCAGATAGTCCATCTGCCGTTCGAATTGTTCCGGGGAAGCACTGATGTTGGGGCGAAAGGTGTCCTCGCCCTCGCGTTGCGGGTCAGCAATACGATGGTAATTGAGCACCGTTAACGAGTCCTTCCACCAACTGCGCCCAAGCCGAACCAGACCACTGGCAAACAATAGCGCAAACACTTTTTGCTTGAGCCAGGCCCGCTTTTCACTTCTAAGTAGATTGCCTTCCAGGTACATATTCATTGCTCCTTCTGATGAAATCCAACCAGGCGTCTCGATAAACCTCCATAGTTGCCCGAACCTGTGTATTCAGATTGAATCGCTCCTGGACATGCTTACGCGCCTGCGCTCCCAGACGATGAGCCAGGGAACGGTCTTGAATCAGTTGTAAGATAGCCCGGCTCAATTCCAGCGCGTTCTGCGGAGGAACGAGCAAAGCGTGTTCCTGGTGAGTCACCAATTCAGGGATACCTCCTGCGTTAGAAGCCACAATCGGACAACCTGACGAAGCCGCTTCCAGCAAAGCAATCGGCGTGCCTTCGTAGCGAGACGGCATGACAAACACATCGCAGGCGACCAGCGCCGCCAGCACCTCCGAACGAGGCCAGTAACCAGGCAGGATGACGTGCCCTGCTAACCCCCTGCGCTCGATCTGGCGTTGCAAAGCCTGACGTTCCTGGCCTTCCCCGACGATCATACATACTCCCCTGGGCATCCGGGCCACCACATCGGCAATTGCCTCGATCAGCACGTCATAGCCCTTGACCGGCACCAGACGTCCTACCGCCAGGCACAACCATCCATCGGGATCAAGGTGAAACCGGGCGCGCCAGGCACGACGATCGAATGACTCGGGCAACACAGGTGGTTCAACCGCGTTGTAAATCAACCGGACCCGATCGGCGGATAGACCGGTAGCCAACAGGGCTTGCCGATCCTGGGCTGAAACGGTGATATACCAGGTTTTCAACCCCCAATTTGTAGCCAGTTCCAATGCAGTGTAGACCTTGCCTCGCAGAGAGGCCTTCCCATGTTCATGGGAATACCAGCTGTTCAACGTCGAGACCAGGGCCACAGGTGCCTGGCGCGCCACCAGGCTGGCATAGACTTTAGACTGAATATTCTGCGTATCCAGCACCTGATAGCCTGCCTGGCGAATCAGTCGAAGCAAATTCAAGATAATTCGCGGGTCAGCCTTGTGTTCTCCGACAATGTGAACGGGCAAGCCGCGCTCTAACGCCCGACGGGTCACATCTCCTCGCCTGACACCGGCCAGAGCCAGAGTCCCTGGCGGGAAGTGCTCCAACAAGGAGAGCACGCGAGATGAAGATCCGCCGTAACGATGAGAAAGATCGATGATCAGGGTTTGGGGAAGAGAATGAGGTGAAGTCATGAGACAGGTGTGAGAGTGAAGGGATTAGCACCGCCGGACTCGTTCCCACAAATTCAATTGTCCACCCCGCAGGTAACGGAATAATCCCCGCAGCGCCGCCAGATTACTATTGACCAAAAAGGCCGGCAAATAAAGCAGACGTGCCCAGCGCTTCTCTGCCCGCTCAAACCGTCTGCCGATCCATGCCAGGAGATAAAACATCCCTTGCAGGCCAAACAAGATCAGGCCATAGGGCCGTCCCAGCCTCCAGAATCCCTCGCCAGGAGGCCACCAAACTGCCCAGGCGTTCGCCAACAGAGCGCCGATCATAAAAAACGGCACCAGGGGGCGCAAAAATTTATGCGAAGCGATTTGCCACACCAGCAAAGGCCGCTTCCAGGGCAGGAGATGGCGAGCCATCGCAATCGCCTGATAGCGGCCTGCGACAATGCGCGTGCGACGCACCACTTCATCTTGTGCGCTTAACGACACGTGTTCGGTGGAAATTGCCTCGGGCACATAAGCCATGCGATACCCCTGACGCAATATCTGCATAGCCAGGAAGAAATCATCGTTGATGATATGCCCGGGTGCCGGCCGGAACAGTTCCCGACGAATCGCCAGGATCTCACCCACCGTGCTGGTACAACTCCCCAGCCGACTTTCCGCTGCCTTGATGAACGACTCATACTTCCAATACAGGCCCTCCGACTCTCCCAGGCTTCCATCCCCCTTCTCAATGAACTTGGCGCCACTGACTCCCCCCACCTGAGGATCAGAAAACGGCACCACCAGCCTGCGAATCGTATCTGGACGATACATATTGTTCGCATCTGAAAAGACGGTGATCTCGCCCCGGGCATAAGGAACCGCCCGATTGATAGCCGCAATTTTGCCTTGCCGTTCTGGCTGATGCAACAGCTCAACCCCCTGATCCGCATAGTGCTTTACCAAATCGGGGGTACGATCAGATGATCCATCGGTTACAATCAAAATCTGCAAGCGATCGCGCGGATAATCAATCGCCAGCGAATTCTGGATCTTTTTCTCTATCGTTTCCTCTTCGTTATAGGCAGCGATCAACAAAGTGACCGAAGGCCATTCTCCTGCGGGAGGTTCGAAGCGCGCTGGGGGACGCAAGCGAGCCAGCAAACCAATCAACACTGGATAACCAAAGTAGGTATACAGGATGCCGGCTACACTCAGCCAGAAAACCATCAGAACAGCTATATCCACCAAAAGAGTCATATCCTTTTACCTTTCAAAATTGTAAGGTATAGTATAATATACTTTGAAAAAAAGAAAGGAGCCTGAGATGATAATTGTTCAAAGATGCATGCCCTCTTCTCAAAATCAGTAGTTGAACTTTTTTCCTGACCTGCAGCAAAACCTTTTACGAGATAAAACAAGCAGGAAGGTACCTTCGTTATAAACCTGGAGAATGCTATGGAAATTCGATACTACCTCAAAGTAATCCAACGTGGCTGGTGGCTGATTGTGGCTTCGGTTCTGATAGCCGTCAATCTATCGCTGATGTACTCGTATTATATAGCCGTCCCCCAATATGAGTCCTTTGCGCGCTTCATTATCAGCCCCAATCTGCAATACGTGGAACAACGCGACCTGGTCAACAGCATTGAAGCCCTCGATAAGCGCTCGATTATCTCGACCTATGCCGAAGTGATCAACAGCCCTCAGATTTTTAACAACACACTGACTCTGCTCAACCGAAAACCTGAAGAGTTTGCCGACTATACCACTTCGGTCTCCGTATTGCCAGATACCAACATCATTCAATTTGTGGTGCGTGGTCCCGATCCAGCCACCACGGCGATGCTGGCCAACAGTATCGGGCAATATGCTATCCACTTTATCAAGGAATTGTATGTTGCTTATGATATCCAGTTTCTGGATAAAGCCGTGGAGCCGACCGAGCCATACTATCCACGACCTCTTCAGGACGCCAGCCTGGCCGCTTTGATCGGCCTGACGATCGGCGCCGGCCTGGCCATCTTCCGCGATACCTTGCACAGCACGCTCGACCGTCTGACTGAAAGCCGTATGCTCGATCACGAATCCCAGGCCCTGGCGCGTCCCTATTTTGAACGCAAGGTGCGCGAAGAAATGGCCCGGAATCCAGTGGGTGTGCAGACTCTGGCCCTGCTCCACCTGGACGGCGTGGAAGCCTATTATGACTCGCTACCACAGTCCTACATCAACCGCATCATGCGTCGGGTGACCGACATCTTGAAAGACGAATTGCGCGGCAACGATATTGTGGGTCGCTGGTCAAAACTGGAGTTTGGCATCCTGCTTCCCTCGACCGATGCCAATGCCGCCCTGCGGCGTATGGTCAGCATCCGAGAAGCGCTTAACCAACCGATTGCTCTGGAACCCGATGGCGGCCACTTCATCCATCTCGATCCGCGGATTGGCCTGGCTGATCGTCAAGGCGGTGAGCCCTTCAATGTCTTCATCCGACAGGCAGAAGAAGCCCTGGAGGTCTCTCGCGGATCAGAAAACAAAATCAACCGCTACAAAGTCCGCCCATTCGGATAAACCTCCTACCGCCCCTGTCCCCATCCGTAACCTGTTATGAAGGGAGACCTATGAACCACAAACGATTTACTGTCCTCATCGTCTTGATGATCCTGTTGGTGACCAGTCCGCTCCGAGCCCTTGCTATAAACGAACCCATCTCTGTCGGCGTAGTCAGCGGTCAGGACGCAACCAATTCCGTTTCCGTGACTTTTAAAGACATTGGGTATGCCTCGTCTGAGCTGTCTGGTCCGTATGACGTGACGCGCCGCATCTTCAGTATGCCGGTGAACTGGAAACTGAAACCTGGCGGACAGATCATTCTAGACTACGACGTCGTTTTCTCCGGCCTAGATGCCTCGCGCCTGGCCGAGCGGACTGCGGCCTATGCCGGTGTGCTGACCGCCACATTCAACGGCAAAACCATCGGCTATATCACCCTGGCAAACTACGGCAGCCACACGGCTACCCTGACGATCCCGGCGGATGCGGTCACATCCATTCGCCCCAGCGGACAACACGAACTGACCCTCACCCTGACCGCCCTGTTTGATTGTCTCTACGACATCAATACCATTGTGACCATCAAAGAAACCTCCCGTTTCGATTTATCTTTCGACGTAGTGCCGCCAGAACTCGACCTGGCTCGCCTGCCTGGCCCGTTTTTTCTGCGCAATCTGCTTGTGCCCGATCAAACCTACCTGGTTGTCCCCGATAACCCCACGGCAGAAGAACTCCGGGCCGCCCTGAACGTGATGGCCGGATTTGGCTCAATGGTGGGTCAATCCTTCAACCTTCAACTGATCTCTGCAGGTCAGATGACCGAAGAAGGACGGGCCTCAGCCAACCTGATTTTTGTCGGCACCCCGGCTAACCTTCCAGAACTGGAACAGGTAGCCCTGCCGATGCCGGTCGCTGGCGGAGCCTTCCTGAACCTGGCACCAGATGCCAGCCAAGACGGAATCGTTGCCCTGGCTCCTTCACCCTGGAATCCCAACAAAGTGGTCATGCTGGTTGGTGGCGCCTCTGGCTCGGGGGTGAGCAAAGCCGCTCAGGCTGTGGCCTCGGGCCGCATGTTCCTCCCCGAACGCTCAGACCTGACCCTGGTGAAAGATGTGCAAAAAATGATGGAAGCCTCTCCCATCGTAGAAAAATTCTCCCTGCAAGACCTGGGTTATGAGACCGAGACCACCAGCGGAATCGGCATCGAGCAGATAGATTTCCAGTTCTTTGTAGCCAAAGAACAGGTGCAAACCCGCCAGGGAATCATACGCCTGGCCTACTACCATTCCGGGTTGATCGATTACGGCTTCTCCTCTATTTCCGTCTTCCTGAACGAGCAAATTATTGCTACCAGGCCCTTCAGCCCTGAGTCCGAACAGATCACCACCCTGGAAATCAAGATCCCCTACGGGGTTTTGCGCTTTGGCGAGAACCGCCTGACCATTCAGGCCCGCATGCAGCCCATGTTCTCATGCGACTTCTCGGGCTTTTCTGAACCCTGGATGGTGGTCTCCAATCAGACCGAGATCGAACTGCCCCCAGCGCCATCAATCTCCTCTCCCTTCTCGGAAAGCCTGGACCTGCGCTACTATCCACGCCTGCTGCTCACCCAGAGCGACCTGGGAGATGTGACCTTCGTGCTGGCCCGCAACGACCCTACTGGATGGCAAACCGCGGCAAACATCGCCTATGACCTGGGAAAAAATGGTAATCCACCCATCCCTTACCTGAACGCCGCGTATGCCGACTCCGTGCCCCAGGACCTGCGTACACAGTCCTCACTGATCCTGATCGGCAAAGCCAGAGATTTACCCATCTTGCAAGAATTCAACCAGAATTTACCGGCCCCCTTTGATCTGGACACGAATACAGCCACCGAAACAGGCATGCAGGTTGTCTATCGCCTTCCAGAGGGAGTCAGTGTAGGGTATCTGGAACTGATGGCCTCCCCCTACAACCCTCAAAAACCGCTGTTGATTCTTTCCGGCAACTCCGATACCGGACTGGCGATGGCCGGCCAGGCCCTGCTCAACGATCAACTGAGCGATCAACGCCATGGGGTATTCATTGTGACGAACGGTAGCCAGATCGTTTCCGCAAAAAAGGTAGCCCACTTCTCGATCGTGGGAACCGCTGTTCCAGGCGCAGAGACATACATTGCCACCCCGATTCCGCTCCCTACCACTACCGCGCCACGCCGACTCGCTCCGCCCGCCTGGCTGCCGCCTGTGATCGGCGTTTCAGGGTTGCTCCTCCTGGGCATCCTCGGCTACGTCATCCTCGGGAGCATCCGTCGCAACCAGACCCCCAAACTGGATCTCGGCGAGCCTGGGAACCAAAAAGAATGATCACCTTCCTATAGAGCCCAAACGCAGGACAGGCTATCCGACCTGTCCTGCGTTTCTTCTGGCGGCCTGTTCCAGAATCCAAAACCCCTGTTGGATGATCCAGGCCAACTGTTCCTGAGACACCGGCTCATCGTGCTCCAGACACTCCAGCGCTTCAAACAACGCGCCACGCAAACCACTGGCTCGATGCGCCCAGGGTGAATCAGCCGAAATACGTTCCAGGCGATCCAGAAGCATGTGCAGCAGGCCGATCGAAGACACGCTCATGACGCTTCAGATCGTTCCCCTATCTCTTGAAGCACCTCCCACACCTGGCGAACGTGCAGTCGATCGTGCTCTGCATTGAAACTCACCAGTTCTTGCAACGTGGTTGGACCGAAAAGAGTATGCCGCGCCTTGCGACCCCACTGGTCGGCGGAAAGAGGCTCCAGGAGATCAAGCGTTTCCAGACGCTGCGTGGCGAATTCCTCCAGAGCGCTCGGCCCATCCTGATCCTGATAGCGCCGTGTGCTGGCCCAATCATCAGGAGTCTCAGCGGGCAGGAAAGGCTCATCTTCGGTCAAGATGCGGCGCAGGCGGGGTTGATCCACCTCGCGCTCCACGTCGCGTAGATGACACAGCACTTCCACCACCGACCAGTCTCCCGACGCAGGGCGCTGACGCCAGGCCGAGGGCGGGATCGGGTCCAGCAATCCCGTCAGGGCCGCCGGCGTGGAACGCAACAGGGCCAGGAGAGCGCCGGGGGTGGAAAAGGCCGGCACGAGCGTGGTCAGATCCGTCCGTTCCAGCCAGGAACGCAGATCGGCCAGGTAGCCGCGCCCGGTTGGGGTAAATCTATTCATCTGCAAGGGAACGTCCAGCGTATGAAATGTCGCCAAGCCCAAGGCCGCGGCCGGTTTCAGATCGGCTTCTACGTCGTTGCCCACCATCAGCACCGGCCCCTCTGGCCAGCCCAGTCGCCCCAACACTTCCGCATAATAGGCCGGCTGGGGCTTGGTGAAGTGAAACGTCTCATACGTGGAAACCAGGGCAAACGGATACGTTTCCGGCGGCAAGCCAGCCCATCGCAACCGATGATAGATGGCCTTGCGCGGAAACAGGGGATTGGTGGCGATCGCCACCCGGTAGCCCTGCGCAAATGCCCATTCCACAACCTCCACCGCCCCGGGCACAGGACGGGTGACCTGGCGCAGGCTGGGAAAGACCTCGTCATAAAACGTCTCAATGGCCGGCAGCAACCGTTCGGGGTCTACCTTCAGGAAGGGGTAAAAATGGGCGTCAAACACCTCTCGCAGCGTCTGCCGGGGATGCCGATTGGCCAGCATCTGCCGAGTGCCGATCATCAGTTGTTTGAGCAACGTCTCAGGTGGGATGAACGACGCCAGGTGTGCCGCCAGTTTCTGAAAATATGCCGGGATAAAGGCTTCGATGTTGGTGTGCAACAACGTGTCATCCAGATCAAGAAGCAAGGTAAGCATGTTCATTCCTCGTAAGCAAAAGAGTAGCGATCTGACGATCCACCTTGCCCATAGGATACATCTCCAAATCAGTCAGGGGCACCCATTTTAAGTTCAACTCCTCCCGCCTCGCGCTGGAAAGGCAACCGGCCAGCCCGGCCTGAAACGCGTGAACCGTCACCCGGAAATGGGTATACGCATGACGGATCGCGCCCAACGCCGCTTCAACCTGGACCTTCAGCCGGTATTGCCCTCCCAAAGCCGCAACCAGCTCCCGATCGGGTTCGACCCCTTCGATGCGCCCGTTGGGGAACTCCCATAGCCCTCCGAGCAATCCCCGCCCAGGGCGCCGGGCCAGCAACGTGCACATCCTGCCACGAATGGGTCTCACGATCGCGGCAGCAGCATAAACATGATGAGGGGGTGGAGCGCGCAGTCGTCGCCGCGGACGTTCCTCCTGAACCCCGCGTTGATAGGCCAGGCAATCTTCTCGGAGCGGACAACGTCCACAGCGCGGCCGCCGGGGCAGGCAGAGAGTGGCTCCCAGATCCATCAACGCCTGATTAAACTCACCGGCCCGACCGCTGGGGAGATGGGCTGTGGCCAGTTCCCAGAGCCGTCTCTCGCCTTCTGGCGAATCTACAGGCAACTCCAGGTCAAAGAGACGAGCGTACACCCGCCGCACGTTCCCATCCAGCGCCGGCTTGTCCAGCCCAAAGGCGATCGAAGCGATGGCCCCGGCCGTATAGCGACCGATCCCCGGCAGGCGTTGCAACGCTTCCGCCGAGCGCGGCAAAACACCCCCAAACTGCTCCATCACCATTTGAGCCGCCCGATGCAAATTTCGCGCCCGTGAGTAATATCCCAGACCCTCCCACAGGCGCAACACCTCCTGCTCCGACGCCTCCGCCAGAGACTGAAGAGTAGGAAAGCGCGCCATCCACCGCTCGAAATAGGGGATCACCGCCTCCACTCGCGTTTGCTGGAGCATGACCTCGGACACCCACACGGCATAGGGATTAGAATGATCCCGCCAGGGCAAATGGCGCCGATGTTGCTCATACCAGGCCAATAGACGTGAGACGAAATCGTTCATGCGTTCTGTCACAGAAATTCTAGAGGATGAGTCCACCATCTAAACAAACGGCAGAACGCAGAGTTTTCGTCAACAAATCTCTGCGCATTCAGCGGTCAAGCCTCCCGGTTACAGGCCAGAACATCATATCAGGCGACTTCTTCAAGCCCTCCTCCTCTCCCTGCACCCCCCCGGCCCGATCGGTTTGCCCATCCCTTCGGACGCCCCTTGTCATACCTGGAACAACCTTTCGCCTGCCACTACGGACGATCCGACGGCGGACAATCTTCCTTCAGGAGATCGCTGACCACGATTTCCTGCCTCTCGACCAGAATCACCAGCCTGGCTTCCACATACCCCTGGCGGGGACAACCCAGGATCACCACCGGAGCCAGGTTGTCGGGCAAAGATGGAACACCCTTGATCGGCAGCACCACCTGGTGCAACGCTTCAGGCGTCAACACCAGGAACCCCAGGCGAGGGAAGGGACGGGGGGCATAGGCCGGCGAGGGATTGGTCGAAGCCAGACCGTCGTTGCGGGAGAAATAACGTGGATAAAGCAAACGCCCCTGTAGCGCCAGGGCATGAGGTTGACTTAAAAACGCTTCTGCCTGCCCGGCATTCAGCCCGGATTGGGTCAGGCAGCGAACCAGATCCGCATCCTGACAGGGCAGAGAGGCGCGCGGCAGAGCCACTTCCATCACCCAGGGCAGGCTCCCCACCAGCAGAATCAGCCCGACCACTCCGGCCATGATCGCCGGTCGGCCAGCAGAAAAGCCCGGCTTGGATCCTTCCTCCTCAGACGGCCGGGAGATCGCTGGCAGATCCGCTCCAAACAGCGAGGCCAGCAACCTCATCGCCTCGGCTGCGCCCACCATCAGCAAGAAATACCCGATCCAGTCTGCCGGAAACACATAGCGCCAACCGGAATAGCGGGCCAAGCTGGTCGCTCCGATATATGCCACCGCGCCGACCAGCGGGATCAACCCGACCCACCTCCTGCGCTTCCAAAGGGCCGCCAACCCCAGAGTCATCACAGCCAGGTAAATGATCCAAATCAAAATGTTGAGCGGCGATACATACGAGTGCCACTCATACCAGTAGGGATAGATGGGCGCCAGCAAACCATCGTAGCGAGCGACGATCGGCAAAACCAGCACCACATCTATCAGATTGGCAAAGAAATGATTGGCCACAAACCAGGCTACCTCGCCCGGCCGCTGAAGGATGGTCTCAACAATAAAGCGAGGGATCTGCTGGGGCGACTGACCTTCAAAGCGCGCCAGGTTGGAGGTAGGCGTGCCGCCGCTATACATGCTGGCCACCACCCTGATCTGCATGGGATCGTCCAGGACCACCTGGCCCGTTTGCGATATATTCCGTCCCAGCCAGGGCGAGATGGCCAGCACCAGGCCGGCAGTAAACACCATCCCCTGTAGTGCCCAGCGCTTCCAGGATGGCCAGAAGATGAGCAGGGTCAAAGCCAGAATCCCTGGCGCCAGCAACGCCACCTGAGTGCGCAACAACAACTGCAGGCCCAGAACTCCGCCGGCTGCCAGCGCCCACCGGGGTTGGGGTGGATTCTCCCGCAGCCAGCGGATCACCACCAACAGGAAAGCCAGCAATGCCAGGGTGGTGATGAATTCCGAAAGCAACATCCTGGAGTTGCTCACCCGCACCTCAGACGCAACCCACAGGCTGTTCCACTCGCGGAATATGGCCAGCAGCGCGGCCATCCCTCCCGCCAGGCGACCATGCAGCACCCGTCCAAGCCAGTATAAGGTCACCGGCAACAGAGCATAGATCAGAGTCTGAGCCAGGGCCAGTGGGGCATAATCCTGACCCAACAGTGCATGCAGGCCGGCCAGAAACACCATAAACATGGGGCGACTAGGGATGGAATGGATATATCCCCACCCCAACAGCAAACTCTGGGCATTAGCGTCATAATAAATGGCATCCGAAGCCGGCAGCGGCCGGTTGAGCGGAGGCGTGATCGGGGCATAGAAACTGTTGCGCAGGGTCTCTAGCGGCACGCTCCACCACAGCGTGACAGCCAGGAGCCACACAGCCAGCGAAAACCAGATATCTAGACCAGGCAGAGGCGCGCGTCTCCACAGGAAAAGGGTCAGGGTCCAGCCGATCAACAACGTCAACGCCAGTTGCCAGCCCAAAAGCGGCACGCCGGGTTCGCTCCAGTAACTGGAATCGGGCGTCAACCCCAGGCCGGTGAGGGCGATCAGCCCCCACAGGGCCAGCAGCCCTGCCATCATCCCCGCCAGGCAGCGGAGAAGCGCTCCTTGCGAACGGAGTCGCTGGAGATGCAGGCCACGGCGCAGGATCGTCGTCCACAGCAAGTATTGGGCCGAGAGCAGGGAGAAATAGATCAGGATCGGTCGGGCACGCTCGTAAAGCGGCAGGGTCGCTTCGGGGCGAAGAAACCGCAAGAGAAACAGGATCAGGATCGAGGTCAGCAGGAGAAGCGAGGCGAAAACGCTCAGGGCGCGGAACAGGTCTGGGTGGGCAATCGGATCGAGGGGATGGAAACGCCCGTCCTTTTTCCAGGATACCCAGAACATCCCTGCGGCAAACAGGCATGGCACCAGGATAAAGAGATACCCCATCCCACGCGCCAGCGAAAGTCCTTCGCCCGGAAGCGAGGCCAGCGCGAACAGGGCGGCGATCCCTTCGAGACAAGCCAGCAGGAAGAAATACGGCCAGAAACGAGATGCCGTGCGCACAAACGCCCTATCTGAGCCGGCGCTAGAACTGAAACCCACCGCGCGCAGGAACGATTTTGTGGGAATAGTTTCTGACGTAATGGAACAACTGCGCCGACAAACGCAGCCATTCAGGTGAACTCAGGGCCTGCTGGGCCTGAGCGGCGTCCTCTGCCAGTAAACCCACCTGAATCTGGGGATACTGGCCATAAACCGTGGCCCAGGCCTCAATCGGTTGCAGGCCGATGCGCTGCACACCTGGCACGAACTCACCGATCACGAACTCAAAATATTCCTGTTCATGCTCGGGAGAAATATCCCATGTCATCAGGATTTTGACTGGCACGGCTACTCCTATTCGTGTTGATACTCTAACACAACCACGCGCGTCTCTTCGGGTAAGCTGGAACGCGTCACTTTCAGCGAAGGCTGTTTTTCGACCGAACTGGCGCTCAACCCCATCTCCTTGAGAAACTTGTTGAGCGGATCCAGAGCGATCTTGACCTCCGGAGTGGCATAATGCATGGGCACGACCAGATTGGGTTCCAGCAGACTGATCACCTCCGCCGCTTTGGCAGCATTCAATCCGCCGCCGCCCCCGACCGGCACCAGGGCCACGTTCACAGTGCCCAGGGCTTCTATTTCAGCCTGTGAGGGAACCGTTCGCAGATCGCCCAGATGAGCAACGGTCAGACCATCGTAATCGAAGACATACAACGTATTCCGCGGGGCATCTTTGGCCTTCTGGCCTGCCCCATCCGTCTGAACGCCGGTAATGAACACGCCGCCGATCTCAAACTCCCCGGGTCCGGAGATAATGTGAGCCGCTCCCTTAACGGCTTCGGTATAATTGTGCCCTGGCGCATCGTGGCTGATCGTTACAATATCGGCGCGCAGTTTGAGCGGCCGATAGCCGATGCGAGAGTGATCGAACGGATCGGTCACCACGGTGGCCATACCGCGCTCGGTCAGACGGAAGCAAGAATGACCATACCAGGTAATCTCCATTGAAAAACCTCCAGCCCAATTATACTCGTTCTGGAGTATAATGCCGCCACTTTGGTATGACTCTGCTCAGCGTACGCGAAGCCCAGGAACGCATTCTGTCTCGATTTCAGCCAGTTGGGAAACAGCCGATTCGACTGGATCAGGCCATCCACCGAGTCCTGGCAGAAGACGTGTACGCGGCGACCGACCTGCCCCGCTTTGACAACTCCGCTGTAGACGGATTTGCCCTGCGCTCTGAGGACACGCGGACCGCTTCACCCGTGACCCTGCGCGTGGTTGCCGACCTACCGGCGGGTTCCTCGCCCCGGCAGACTCTCGGTCCCGGACAGGCGGCCCGCATCATGACCGGTGCGCCGCTGCCCCCCGGCGCCGACGCGGTGATCCCGGTGGAAGAGACCGATTTCACCGTCCGTGGAGCAGGCACCCCGGCGCCCGAACAGGTGACTCTGCGGCGCGCTGTTCAACCCGGCGAGAACGTGCGCCTGCGTGGTTCAGACGTGCGCGTTGGAACTATCCTGCTTCGCCACCATCATCGGCTACGCCCACAAGATATTGGCATGCTGGCTATGCTGGGCATTTCTCAGGTACTGGTCTATGAGCGGCCGCGGGTGGCGGTGCTTTCCACCGGGGACGAATTGCTACCGGTCGAAGCGCCGCTGACGGCCGGCAAGATTCATGATTCCAACTCATACATGCTGGCGGCCCAGATCGAGGCATGTGGCGCGGAAGTCCTGCGCCTGGGGATCGCCCCCGATCAACTTCAGGCCGTCGAGGAGCGCCTGGATCAGGCAGTGGAGGCAGGGGTGCATCTGATCCTGACTTCAGCGGGAGTGTCGGTAGGGGCATTTGACTTTGTGAAAGAAGTGGTCGAACAGCACGGCCGCCTGGCCTTCTGGCGTGTGAACATGCGCCCTGGCAAACCGCTGGCCTTTGGTGAATACCGGGGCATCCCCCTGATCGGCCTGCCGGGCAACCCGGTCTCGGCATTCATCACGTTTGAGATCTTCGGCCGGCCAGCCGTGGAGCGATTGGCCGGCCTGGAGGGGACGCCTCGCCGACAGATTCGCGTGCGCCTGGCGGAGGAAGTCACTTCTGATGGACGCGAGAGTTACCTGCGCGCCATCGTCAATGAGGAGGGGATCGCTCGCCTGGCCGGCCATCAGGGATCAGGCAATCTGTTTTCGCTGCTTCAGGCCAATGCTTTACTGATCCTGCCGGCTGGAGTAAAATCTCGCCCGCCTGGCTCCGAACTGGATGCCTGGCTGTTGTAACGAAAGGAATCGGAGATGGACAAGCGTCTTTACCAGAGCTCCCTTTTGCTGGCCGGGATCGGAGTGCTGGTCTCGATCTACATGACCATCTATAAACTGACCGACAACAGCGCCATGTGCCTGGGAAGTGGCGCCTGTGCCGCGGTCAACGCCAGCCCTTATGCAGAAGTCTATGGCATTCCGGTAGCGCTGATCGGTGTGCTCGGTTACGGGGCCATTTTGGGGCTTAATCTGATCGAGAATCGTACTGAGTTTCTCCGCCACAATGCGATTTTGCTGGGGTTTGGCCTGGCGCTGACCGGCTTTCTGTTCAACCTCTATCTGATCTACGTGGAAATCACTCGCATCAAGGCCCTATGTCCATTCTGCCTGGTCTCACAGGTTACGATGACCCTCCTATTCATCGTTTCTGTGATCCGCTTAATCCGTCAACCTCAATTTTAGGAGATCGGTATGCCTCGCATTCGCTGTTACTACCTGGATTGCATCTTCGTGGACGATGGCTACTGCAGCGCTGCCGCCGTGGAAATTGATCCGGATAGCGGCTGCCTGACCTACTCCCCCACCGAAGAAGCCATCGCAGAAGATGAGTGGGAAGACGAAGAGGAGCTGGAAGCATGGGAAGAGGAAGAGGAAGAAGAAGACGAAGACCTCTGGGACGAAGACGAAGACGAATACTAAAATTACCTCAGTTCGGGATAAGAAATTCTGACCGCAGAGCACGCGGAGAACGCAGAGAGAAAGACAAAGGAACTCTGCGACCTCAGCGATCTCTGTGGTAAAAAACGGCGAGTAACGCTTATCCCGAATTCACGTTAAAATTCATCACAGCGGCCATGAGCCGCTGTGATGATTCTTGCCCCGGGCCGGATCACCCCGACCAGGCAGCAACGCTCCTACCGCCACAGCCAGGTTAAGTGAATCCAGTCGCCCACGCATGGGCAGAGATACCGTCTGATCACAGGCACGGAGGTGGATCGGAGAAAGCCCTTTTTGCTCCGAGCCAAACACCAGGACACAGCGCGGCGGCGGACGATAGTCCCGATAAGAACGCGGCGCGTGGGGAGAAGTGCCGATCAGGGCAAGACGATGACGGCAGGCCCAATAGACTCCATCATCGGCGTAGAAACCGCCTGCGTGCGAATGCGGCGCTGCTTCAGGCGATCCACCAGGTTGCGACCAAATTCGCTGAGCAGACGATCAGGGTCATAGAGCACCATCTGCACATCCCACCCGGCCTCAAGCACTGCCCCCACATGCTGGATACCTTCCACCACAAACAGGCGGCTCCTGGCACGCTTTTGGCGTTGACGGAGTTTACGCACCTGTTTATCAAGGGATTGGACAGGCGGGTAATCTTCTCACCCATAAGGGCAGGATCAGAGAAGGACGCTCAACGCCCGCGCAGGAACGAAGCCACACCAACAAACAGGCCGACAAAGCCGAAAACGATCACCACCAGCCCCATAGGAAGGCGCGAGACCGGCTCGACCTCATCGCTGAACACCGGATATTCCGGCAAGACCGGCGGCGTAAACGTAGGCAGGCGAGTAGGAGTTTCTTGAATTTGATAGGCGACCCCCAGTGTCGGGTTGATCGTGGGCACCGGCAGGGTAGGCGTGGGCGGAGGCTCTACAACTGGCAGGAAGGCACCAGATACCAGGCGAACGTTTGGCGCATAGACCCAACCACGGTTCCCCGGCACACCCGGATAGTAAATCTGAATCCAGGAACCATCGGGAGAACGCCCTAAAGCCGGGGCTATCTGGCCGCGCATTAGAATGCCAATCTTGGGATAGAGATATTCGTTTGGGCCAGCCCGCACGTTGATAAAATCCAGATCCAGGTTGACCACGATATATGGGCCAATCGGTGTGCTGGTGACGGTTGGGATCGAACCGGTCGGCTGTTGGGCCTGAGCCGGCAACGCCCCAGGGTGGAGTAGGATCAACACCACCCCTGCGACAAGCACGATCAGCACCAGAAGGGTTCTCCAGAGAAGGCGCTTCATCATCCTCACCGACGGAGCAACAACGAAGCCAGAAGCAGTAGAATGCCTGTCCCAGCCGCCCCGATAATCGCTCCTCCAAAGCCGTTGCCAGGAGATGCATCAGGCGGGCGTGACAGGTCTGGTGGAGGCGGAAGGGTTACCGGGGTGAAGGTCGGCAGGCGAGTAGCCGTAGGCGGCAGGGTTGGAAATTGAGCCATCAGCCGTGGGTCCACGGTAGCAGTGACCAGAGGCGTGGCCGTCGCCGGTGGGGTGACAATCGGCAGGTCGCCTTCGGCGGTCAGGGTGACGTTGGCGGCATACACCCATCCTACACCTCCTGGCGCGGCCGGGCAGGCGATTTGAATCCAATCGCCGCCGGGAGAACGTCCCAGGGCCGGCGCTGACTGTCCACTGAGTAACAACCCCACCTTGCCATAGAGATAAGAATTCGGTCCACTGCGCACGTTGACCTGAGGCTGATCGGGGTTCACAGTGACATAGGCTACGCCAGGCGCGGACTCCGCCGCTGCGCAGGAGACCAATCCCTGGGCACGGGCCGGAAATGACCCAAGAAGAGCCAGCCCAATGACTCCGCTCAGCCAGAAAATGCTCAGACGAACGAAACGAATAATGTGCATAGTACTCTACATCATACCGAATATGAGCACAGAAGGGAAGAGAAAGACATCGGCTTGCAAGGCTTTTTAATCTTGAGGCTGAAACGCAGTCTGGCAAAAGGCAAAGAAATACCGCTGGTCTGTGGCCGGCTTCCCAGGTGCGGACGAGGACATTCGCTCTCCCAGGTGCGGACGAGACGTCGGCGCTCCCAGGTGGCCCGGGGCATCCTATCACTATGGAGTATAATTTCAATGATGGATCGACGAGTGTTTCACGGCCAGATCACGCCCATTCAACTGGCCCAGGCGCTGATCGCTGCTTTCGACCGCGGCAACCTGCGAGCGCAAACCTTCGGTAACCCCGATCGGATGATCGTCCAGATCGCCACTCGCCCCCATGCGGCTTCGGGCGGCCAGACTGCTCTTACGGTTACACTCGAAGCGCACCCCGACGGAGTGATCGTCCAGATGGGGCAGCAGGAATGGTGGAGCACGATCGCCAGCCTGGGGAAAAGCGCGTTGACCGCTCTGCGCAATCCACTGGCCTTGTTGGGTCGCCTGGATGACATCGCCCAGGATATCGAAAATCTGCAACTGGCCGAAAAGGTATGGAAGACGCTGGAGCAAACTGCCCAGGCCGCCGGAGCAGCCCAGGAACTTTCGGAACGCTTCCAGCGCGTCGCCTGTGAGTATTGCGGTTCAGCCAACCCGTTGGGGGAACCAGCCTGCGTGATGTGCGGCGCTCCCCTGGGCAGGGTTCAGTCAGTCACCTGCCCCCAGTGTGGGTTTTTGCTCCTACGCCAGGAGAGGGTGTGTCCGAATTGTCATCAAATTGTAGAAAAGCGTTAGAGACCATGGTGGAGATCACTTATCTGGGATGGGGAGTGATGGAGGTGACCATTGACGGTCATCGGCAACGCTTCAAGGACTGTAAAATCTGGCCGGGAGGAGCACGGGAATGGGATTGGAGCGAAACCGGCACCCGGCACCGACCTGGCATCCAGCCGGCCGATGTGAAGGAGGTGGTGGAGAACGGCGCCGAGGTGGTGATCCTGTCACGGGGTCAGTGGGGCCAGCTTGGGGTCCAGGAAGAAACGGAGGCGTATCTTCGGGAGCAGGGGATCCTCTATTCCATTCTCAAAACGCCTGAGGCGGTCAGGCAGTTCAACGATCTGGTCCGCCAGGGGCGACGAGTGGGCGGGCTGTTCCACTCTACGTGCTGAGAGGTTCTCCATATACTTCGGGGTTGACACAGTGAGGCAGACGTCGTCCTTCCAGACCGGCCAGCAGGTTCTCGCAGGCGATCTCAGCCATACGGCGGCGGGTGCCATGCGTGGCCGAACCGATATGGGGGGTGATCAGGCAGTTGGGCAGGGAGTAGAGAGGGTGTTCTGGCGGTAGGGGTTCGGGATCGGTTACGTCTAGAGCGGCGGCCGCAATCCAGCCTTCGGAGAGGGCTCGCACCAGCGCTTCGGTCTCTACCACCGGTCCGCGAGCGGCATTGATCAGGATGGCGGTCGGTTTCATGCTTCGCAGAGCAGCCTCGTTGATCAGTCCGCGGGTGGAGTCGTTGAGGGGACAATGCAAGGAGATGAAATCACTGGTAGCCAGCAATTCTTCTAGAGAGACATAGATCGCGCCTGTGTCATTGGGTTTGGGGCGCGGTTGCCAGTAGATCAGGCGCAGGCCAAAGCCACGGGCACGTTCGGCTACCGCCATGCCGATCTTGCCCAGGCCGATGATCCCCAGGATGGCACCGCGCAGATCGGCCCCCAACCAGCCAGTGGGCGACCAGATGGTCCAGCGGCCGGCGCGGGCATCCTGTGCCGATTCGGGGAGGCGGCGAGCTGCCGCCAGCAATAACGCCAGGGTCAGATCCGCCGTGGCATCGGTCAGGACGCCCGGCGTGTTGCCCACGGGAATGCCGCGGCGGGTGCAGGCGGCCACGTCAATGTTGTCTACTCCTACGGCCATGTTGCTCACCACCCGCAGGCGGGGCGCCCGATCGAGGAGGGAGGAATCCACCCGTGCCGTCAACAGGCAGATCAGGCCCTGCGCTTCGGGCAGGACGTCCAGCAGGTTGGGCGCCCAACCGGGGCGCTCGTCGGCTCCAACGATCAGGTGGACCCGTCCCTCCAGGGCAGTGATCCACGCTGCAGGGAGGGGATGAGAGAGCAATACGACAGGTTTCATGGCAACACTATCCTATTTTTTATGATATTTATCTATAATATTGACAAACTCGGCCAGGATGATTATACTCTTTTATCATGAAAAGTTCGCGTGATCGAATTTTACAGGCCTTATTACGTCGCCCACGCTCGACAATTAATGACCTGGCCAAAGCGGTCGGCATCAACCCGATTTCCGTGCGCCATCATCTGACCAACCTGCAGATGGAAGGTCTGGTGCAGGCTGAGGAGGAACGTCACGGGGTAGGACGGCCGCGCCTGGTATACAGTCTCACCGAAGAGGGGATGGAGCGCTTTCCCACCCGTTACCTGCGCCTGACCACCCGCCTGCTGGCTCAGATGAAAGAGAGCATGCCCGAACCGATGGTGAGCAAACTCTTCTCGCAGGTCGCCGAAGACCTGGCGGCTGAGTATCTCGATCAGATTCAGGGCCTGACGATGGAAGAACGGCTGGAGGTCTTGAAGGAATTGCTGGCCAGCGAGGGCTTTACGGTAGAGTGGGAAAAGAGCAAGGATGGCTACCACATCCACGAGATCACCTGCCCGTATTACCAGATCGGGCAGAGTCACCCTGAAGTCTGTACCCTGGATCAAACCCTGATCTCCAGGATGCTGGCGCTGCCAGCCAGTAAGGTGCAATGCATTCTGGATGGTAGTTCGCATTGCACGTATGTCGTTCGACCGAAATAATCATGTATCTAGGTGGTATCGAATGTCTAACGCTGAAGTCAAACAAACCCAATGGACGATCCACACCACTCATCCAGAGAAGGTAGAGCCGGCTCGTGCCGCCCTTTCAGAGGTGGTAGACCCGGAAATCGGAATGAATATCATCCAGCTCGGCCTGGTGCGCGATATTGCCATTGAGAACGGCATCGCCCACATGAAGATGATCCTGACCACTCCTTTCTGCCCTTACGGACCGGCGTTGATTGAAATGGCGAAAGCCAAAGCCATGGAAGGGCTGGGTATGCCGGTCACTGTCGAGATAGGCATGGAAATGTGGGATTTCTCGATGATGGAGGATCCGTCTGCGCTGGATTGGGGAATGTATTAGGACGGGAGAACAGGAGAGCACGGAGGAGGAGAAACCACCGAGACACGAAGACACGGAGATCGGTTCTGATAGACCACGGAGGAGGAGAAACCACCGAGACACGAAGACA
>FWWM01002049.1_pt1 | contig 54378 bp, 54 predicted proteins | sample 2228351 | NCBI WGS metagenome assembly FWWM01 (sample SAMEA103939774, study PRJEB20133) | metagenome | reverse complement strand
CCCGAACACGGAAGTTAAGCCCCTCAGCGCCGATGATACTGCGAGGGTAGCCTCGTGGGAAAGTAGGTCGCCGCCAACCTTTTGTTTTTGTCACAATCCAGTAAGAAGACTTTATCCTTAAAAGGTAGGAATGAATTGCTGTTTAGGGTAAACCTTAAGAAGGTATCTGGTGAGTCTGCGAGGAAGGAGATAACCGGTAGTGGGTATGTGAACTACCTGGGAATAATAAGGGTAACTTAAATTTATCAAACTTTTCCAGAAACCATCCATCTCTTTAGATGGATGGTAGCTCACAAAATACCTTGTCTAAACATAAAATAAAGCGTCGCAAAGAAAAGATTTTACCCCAAGGTAAGCCATGATAACCTTAAAAGACATAGTTTTAACCCTTACTGCCCAAGAAGCCCAGGAAGTTCTTCGTATCGATTTAGATAAAGATTCCGTTGGAGCTTTGGCCTTCATACAATCGGTTTTGGCGAAAAAAGTGCGAGAAAGTCTTAAAATTCGTTGAGTGCCTGTCTTTGAGACTGGTTACAGTCCCAATCAAAGGATTAAAAGCTAAAAAGTAGGTTAAAAGGTGTTGACTTTTGGGGTTTAAATAGTGTAAAGGATGCATAACTTCAGTGGGCGCCCGTAGCTCAGCACGGATAGAGCGTCGGACTTCGAATCCGCAGGTCGCAGGTTCGAATCCTGCCGGGCGTGCTTGCAGGTTCTTCTGCTGGGCCGTTAGCTCAAAAGGTAGAGCAGCTGACTCTTAATCAGTTGGTTCGGGGTTCGAGTCCCTGACGGCCCACCATCTATTTTTTTACAAGCGATTTTAATATTGAAATGTTTTCCCTATCCTTCCTAAGTCCTTCCTCTTTCGGTGTTTCAATCACCATTGGAATATTGGAAAATCTTTCGTCATTTACAATGGTTCTAAAAACCTCAAGCCCTAAGCGCCCTTTCCCAATGTGGGTGTGTCTGTCTATATAGCTTCCAACATCTGAAGAAGAATCATTGAGGTGAAAGAATCTTATCTTTTCAATACCAATTTTTTTATCGATTTCTTCCAGCATATTGTTATATCCATCTGGAGTTCTTAAATCATAACCAGAAGCAAATACATGGGCTGTGTCTATGCAAATTCCAAGACAGTGAGAAAATCTAGATCTTTCTATTATTTCCGAAAGTTCATCAAAGTTTTTTCCCAAACTTGTCCCCTGGCCACTGCTGGTTTCAAGAAGTATCCAAAGAGGCCTTAAAGAAGCCTTTCTTAAAGCTTCATCTAAATTTTTCACTACGCTTCTTATGCCCTCTTTTATGCCTGCTCCTCGATGAGCACCTGGATGAAAGATAAAGCAAGAAATGCCAAGAAGAGCTGTCCTTTCAAGTTCTTCTTTAAAGGCTTCTATGGACTTCCTTGCTACAGCCACTTCAGGAGAAGCAAGGTTTATTAAATAGCTACCATGGACAGCTACAGGTATTTCCCCTGCCGATTGCCATGACTTTCGAAATGCCGTAGCTTCGTCAGAGGTTATGGGAGGGCTTTTCCACTGCCTTTGATTCCTGCAAAATATCTGAAGAGCCTCTCCCCCTACCGCTATAAGTCTTTCAACAGCCTTATGGAAACCACCTGTTATTGGCATGTGAGCGCCTATGATTGCCATTTCGGATTCCCAAAATAAGTGGTGCCTGGGGCGGGAATTGAACCCGCACGGGGACTAAGCCCCAAGGGATTTTAAGTCCCTTGCGTCTGCCTATTCCGCCACCCAGGCTTGTTTAAAAGCATAATACATAATTTTCTTAAAAACTCAAGTTATCTTTTTTGTTGCTACTAATTAAAAGCCTATGCTAAAGATATGCGTCCCAATTAAATTCACACACCCCTCTTTTCATTCCTTGGGTGTCCATCTAAGAAGATGGATGCGGAATGGGGGTGGAGGCCAAACCAAAGGAGGATTGTTTATGTCAATAGTTACTATGAAAGAGCTTTTAGAAGCAGGTGTTCACTTTGGTCATCAGACCAAAAGATGGAATCCAAAAATGAAACCTTACATTTTTGGATCCCGAAACGGAATCTACATTATAGACCTTCAAAAGACCGTCCGTCTGTTCCAAGAAGCCTATGATTTTGTCGTAAAGGCTATAAGTTCCGGCGAGACCGCTCTTTTTGTGGGAACGAAACCTCAGGCAGCAGACATTATCAAAGAAGAGGCTGAGCGGTGTGGAATGTATTATGTCAACCACAGATGGCTTGGAGGAATGCTTACAAACTTCAAGACCATAAAATTAAGAATAGAAAGGCTCAAAGAATTAGAAGCCATGTTCGAAGATGGAAGCGTTTCCAGATTTCCCAAAAAAGAGGTTTTGAATCTTGCTAGAGAAAAAGAGAAGCTTCAGAGAAACCTTGGTGGTATTAAAAATATGAGTAGTTTGCCTGGCGTGCTCTATGTGGTAGATCCTCAGAAGGAGAAGATTGCTGTGGCGGAGGCAAACAAGCTTGGTATTCCTGTAGTTGCTATAGTGGATACTAATTGCGATCCCGATCCGATTGATTATCCCATTCCTGGAAATGACGATGCTATAAGAGCTGTAAGGCTAATCACCTCAAAAATAGCCGATGCCTGCATAGAAGGAAAAAGAAGATATGAGGAAGCTCTTCAAGCTGAAACCGATAAGATGCCTGAACCAACTGTTCCAGCAGGAACTATACTTAGTCAAGAAGAAGGTGGTCCGGTTGTCGAAATAATTAACCCGGTTTATGAAGAAGACGATGAAAGAGATAGGGATTACGAAGATGAAAATCTTTAAATAGAAGGGAGGAATAACCTTGGCTATCTCAACTGAATTGGTAAAAGAACTACGTGCAAAAACTAATGCCGGCATGTTGGATTGTAAGAAGGCTTTGGAAGAAACCGGCGGAGATATGGAAAAGGCTATTGAATGGCTGAGAAAAAAAGGTCTGGTCACTTCAATGAAAAGAGCTGGTAAGGTTGCAAAAGAAGGGGTTATTCATGCTTATATTCATGGTGGTGGAAGGATAGGTGTTTTAGTTGAAGTCAATTGTGAAACTGACTTTGCTGCTCGAAGTGATACTTTTCAGGAGTTTGCAAAAAACATTGCTATGCAAATTGCAGCTACTAATCCTATTGCTGTTACTGTTGAGGATATCCCAAAGGAAATTATAGAAAGAGAACGAGCCATTTATGAAGCTCAGGCTAAAGAAACCGGTAAACCTCCTCAGGTAGTAGAAAAAATAGTAGAGGGCAAGTTAAAGAAATTCTATGAGGAAGCTGCTCTCCTTGAACAGCAATATATAAGGGATACTAACAAAAAGGTGAGCGACTATCTCAACGAACTGGTTGCCCAAATAGGGGAAAAGGTTGTTATAAGAAGGTTTGTTCGATTTCAGTTAGGAGAAGATCTTTAGTTTCCTTTAAGGGGGTGTCTTTTGATGAAGGCACCCCTTTTTATTGGTGTTAAGGATGATGGAAGAAATGTCAGAAAAGGTTCTCTATAAAAGGATATTGTTGAAACTTAGTGGCGAAGCCCTTATGGGAGACTATAGTTATGGCATTGACCCTCTCACAATTGACAGATTGGCTAAAGAGGTGGTTGAAGTTCACCGACTGGGGGTTGAGGTTGCTATTGTAATAGGCGGAGGTAATATATTTAGAGGAGTGCTAGGGGCATCTCAGGGTATAGAGAGAGCGGTAGCAGACTATATGGGAATGCTTGCAACAGTTATAAATGCCTTAGCTCTTCAACAGGCTATAGAAAAGGAAGGAGTGGCAACGAGGGTTCAATCTGCCATAAACATGAGAGAGGTTGCGGAACCTTATATAAGAAGAAGAGCAATAAGGCATCTGGAAAAAGGAAGAATTGTTATCTTTGCTGCAGGAACTGGCTTACCATTTTTTACAACAGATACTTCCGCTGCTTTAAGAGCTATAGAAATAGGAGCTGATGTGCTTCTTAAAGGAACCAAAGTTGATGGGGTTTACAATGTAGATCCTGTAAGAGATCCACAGGCTAAGAAATTCGATTTTCTTACCTACGATGAAGTTTTGGCTAAAAATCTCAAGGTAATGGATGGAACCGCCATATCCCTTGCCAGAGAAAGAAATCTTAAAATTATAGTGTTTAGCATAAAAACTCCTGGTAATATCAAGCGAGTTGTTATTGGTGAACCTATTGGCACTGTTGTAGGAGGAGGGATCCATCATGCTGAATGAAATTTATGATTATGCCAAGGAAAGAATGGAAAAAGCCTTGAAAGCCCTCGAGAATGAATTTAAAAAGGTAAGGAGTGGAAGAGCTTCTCCTGCTATTTTGGAAGGCATAAAGGTTGAATACTATGGCACTCAAACACCTCTTAATCAGCTTGCTACCATAACTGTTCCCGAAGCCAGGACTATTGTTATACAGCCATGGGATCAGAGTATAATCGGAGAAATAGAAAAGGCTATATTAAAATCTGATCTTGGTCTGAACCCAACAAATGATGGTAAAATAATAAGGGTGCATGTTCCACCTCTTACAGAAGAAAGGCGACAGGAACTTGTAAAGCACATAAAAAAAATGGCAGAAGAGGCAAAAATAGCCCTTAGAAATATTCGAAGAGATGCCAATGAAATGCTAAAGGATCTTAAAAAGGAAAAAAAGATTTCCGAGGATGATCAATTTCGAGGACAGGAGCAGATTCAAAAGCTTACAGATGACTATGTAAAAAAAGTGGACATGCTTTTTGAAAAAAAAGAAAAAGAGATCATGGAAGTTTAAAAGTTATGGATTGCCAAGGAATACCTCGACATATAGCAGTCATAATGGATGGCAATGGTAGATGGGCTAAAAAGAGGTTCAAAAACCGTATTTATGGTCATGAAGTAGGGGTAGAATCTGTCCGGGAGATCATAAGGTGTGCTCTCAAATGGAATATTCCCTATCTTACTCTTTATGCCTTTTCTAAAGAAAATTGGGCAAGGCCTTCCACAGAGATTAATGCTTTGTGGCAGCTTTTGGTAAGATTTGTAGATACCGATCTTCCAGAGCTTGTTAAAAACGGAGTAAGGGTTGTCCATATAGGAGATAGAGAGGGACTTCCCGAAAATGTTCTTAAAGCAATTGACAGGGCAATGGCAGAAACTGCCCACTGCGATAAGCTCCTGGTTCAGGTTGCTCTCAATTATGGGGGGAGACAGGAGATAGTAAGGGCGGTAAGATTAATAAGTGAAAAGGTGAAAGAAGGTCAGCTGGATCCCAAGGATATTTCTTTGGAACTTTTTGAAACTTTTTTGTTTTCCAAAGGGATCCCTGATCCAGATCTTGTCATAAGGACAAGTGGAGAATATAGAATCAGTAATTTTTTGCTGTGGCAGATAGCCTATTCGGAAATATATGTTACCGAAGTTCATTGGCCTGAATTTAGAGAGGAAGAATTTGTTAAGGCACTGGGAAGCTACAAAAGTAGGGAACGCCGTTTTGGAAAAACGAGCGAGCAGATTAGAGAAGAAAAACATCTATGCACCCTGATATAAAGAAAAGGTGGATCACTGCAATAACTATAGCTATTCCCGTTGTATTTTTGCTGTTAAAGGGCTCTTTGAAGGTATGGTGTGTTACTCTTGCTGGAGTGGCATCTTTGGCAGGTTATGAGTTTTTCAGTATCTTCAAAAAAGAACTTAATCCTGCTAAAAGACTTTTCTTTGTTGTTATCGCCCCTTTATTCCCTATTTTTGCCTTTTTATGGGGGATAGAGGGGCTTCATTTTATGGTTTTTCTTGTGTTTTTTGGGCTCCTAAGCCATTGTCTTTTTTACAATCCTGGCGATAAAAAACTTTTCTGGGAAAATATGTTGGTTTTTTCTGGTCTTATCTACACCGCCTATTTGTTAAGCTATGTAGTTTTGCTAAAACATGATGATAATTCTCCCCATAGGGGTTTACTGTTTGCCACAATTGCTACTGTAGTATCAACCGATGCTGGGGCATTTTTCTGCGGTAGAAAATGGGGCAAGAGGCTTCTTTATCCAGAGGTCAGTCCTAAGAAAACTCTAGAAGGTCTGATGGGAGGATTTTTTTTAGGAGTCGTTATTGGAACCATTATAACTTCTGGAATAGTTAAAGATTTTTCTTTTCCAAAGTCTTTTTTGTTTGCCCTTGTTATTTCTACCGTAGCCCCTATTGGCGACTTGATAGAATCGATGCTTAAGAGATATCAGGGTATCAAAGATTCGGGAACAATCCTTCCTGGTCACGGGGGAGTTCTTGATAGGCTAGATAGTTTGTTACCTTCCTTTCCTACTGCGTGGTTTTGTTGGTGGTTTTTGAGATGAAGAAGCTTGTTATTTTAGGTTCCACAGGGTCTATTGGAAGAAATACCTTAGATGTGGTAAGACAATTTCCAGATAATTTTAAGGTCGTTGGGCTTTCTGCAGGAAGTAACGTTAGTTTGCTTGCCGAGCAAATAAAAGAATTTAAGCCTAAACTTGTTTGTGTAAAATCTTTAAAAGAGGCAGAACTTCTAAAATCCATTATTACTTCTTTCCCTGTCAAACCTGAGGTGCTCTATGACGAAGAAGGATACTGCGAAATTGCCTCCTGCCCAGAGGCTGACATGATTGTTTCTGCTATGGTTGGCGCAGTAGGTCTTAAGCCAACCCTTAAGGCTGTGGAGGCAGGTAAAGATATAGCCCTTGCTAACAAAGAAACTCTTGTAATAGCTGGAGCTATTGTTACCAAAGAGGCAGATCTTTTGGGAGTGAAGATTTTACCTGTAGATAGCGAACACAATGCAATATTTCAGGCTTTAGAAGGTCATAACAGAGCCCACCTTAAAAAGATTATTTTAACTGCCTCAGGAGGTCCTTTTTTTAAACTCGATAGGGATAAGATTTGCAAAGTAACCGTAGAAGAAGCCCTTAAGCATCCAACGTGGGCTATGGGCAAAAAAATAACTATCGATTCAGCAACCCTTATGAATAAAGGGCTTGAAATCATAGAGGCTCACTGGTTGTTTAAAGTTTCTCACGAGCTTATAAGCGTCCATATCCATCCCGAAAGTATAGTTCACTCTATGGTTGAATATATAGATGGCTCCATAATAGCTCATCTTGCTATACCAGACATGCGAATCCCCATAGCTTATGCCCTTTCTTATCCAGAAAGACTTCCTCTTAAATTGCCTTCCCTTAATCTTTTCGAAATAAAAAGCCTTTCCTTTTTCGAACCAGATGAAGAAAAATTTCCCTGTCTTAGGCTTGCCAGAGAGTCTTGTTCTCTCAATGGAACAATGCCAGCTGTTTTAAATGCTGCAAATGAGATAGCTGTTGAAGCTTTTTTAAATAGAGAGATAGGGTTTTGCGACATTCCAAAACTAGTAGAACGTGTAATGGAAAAGCATCTAGCCATTAATAACAATCCACCAGCTTCGGACATAGAAACTGTCATGAAGATAGACAGGTGGGCAAGGGAAGAAACCCTATCTTACATAAGAAGAGGTTTTTAGGTTATGATGATTTCGATTCTTTCAGCAGTTCTAGTGATAGGTGTATTGATATTTATCCACGAATTAGGACATTTTTTTGTAGCTAAGGCTTCTGGCGTAGCGGTTGAAAGGTTTTCCCTTGGATTCGGACCGCCTATCCTTACTTTCAAAAGGGGAGAAACAGAATATTGTTTATCCTCCATTCCTTTTGGTGGCTACGTGAAAATGCTGGGAGAGGATCCTTCCCAGGAAATTTCTCCTTCGCAATATCACAGAAGTTTCTCTCATAAACCGCTTTTTGTAAAAGCAGCTATTGTTGCAGCAGGTCCCCTTGCTAATGTTATTTTGGCGGTTGTTACATTCTTCTTTGTTTATGCCCTGGCAGGTATTCCTTATTTAGTTCCTGAGATAGGTGAAGTCTCGAAGGGATCCCCTGCTGAGCTAGCGGGTATTCAAAAAGGCGATATCATCTATAAAGTTTCTGATACTGAAATAAAAACATGGAATGATTTCTCCGAAGCTATTTTGAAGTGGCAACCAGGTCATGAGCCTCTAAGCATCATTGTAAAGCGTGGAGAAGAGTTTGTAGCTGTAAAGGTAACGCCTACAATAAAGGAAGTTAAAAATATTTTTGGTGAGTCTGTTAGAAGACCAGTTATTGGAGTTACTGTTTCTGGAAGAGTTGAGCTTGAAAAGGCAAATCCATTTAAAGCCTTTATAAAGAGCTTAGAGCAGACAATTTACGTTTCGAAGTTGTTTTTCGTTACCATTGTAAAGCTTATTCAGGGCATTATACCCTTTAGCACTGTTGGTGGTCCTATAATGATTGCTCAGATGGCTGGTCAGCAAGCTCAGGCTGGCTTTTTTCCACTTCTTAATTTTATGGCACTTCTAAGCCTTAATCTGGCCATAATTAATCTTTTACCACTTCCAGCCCTTGATGGAGGTCATCTTGTAATTTTTGCTATTGAGGCTGTTACTAGAAGAAGGATAAAAGAGAAAGCAATTGAGTGGATTCAAAGGATTGGTTTTGCTCTCATTATCATCCTTATGATACTGGTTTTTTATAACGACATTGTTAGAATCTTTCCCTGGATTCCAGAGATTTTTCGTTTACCCGGAGAACAGCCAAAATGATGAAGATTTTGGCAGTTGATACTTCTACCGCCTTTGGCACAGTAGCCATACTGGAAGGCGGTGCTTTGGTGGTAGAAAAGGTAATCCATACTCAACAAACTCATAATAGAACCCTTCTTGGTTTAATAGACAAGATCCTTGAAGAAGTTGGAATTACAATAAAAGATATAGATTGTTTTGCTTCAGGTATTGGCCCTGGCAGTTTCACTGGTATAAGGATAGGACTTACCACTATAAAAACCCTGGCGTGGACGTTAGGAAAGCCAGTATATGGTGCTTCTTCACTTGATATTTTGGCCTTTCCCTTTTCTTATGCTAGAGGTCTTTTGTGTCCCATGATTGATGCAAGGAAAAGGGAAGTCTATTATGCTTTTTACGAGTCCCTTGGAAGGGGAGAAATAAAGCGAATAGGTCCTTATAGTGTTGGACCACCCGAAAGGGTTGTTGAAGAAATTTCTTCTAAATCCTTGGAATCCGTTATATGCTGTGGCGACGGATGGGAAATGTATAAATCCTTTTTTATGGAGAGATTACCTTCCAAAGTGGTAGAACCTCCTGCAATTTTTAGTGTAGTTAGAGCTTCATTTCTGGGATATATGGCCTACAGGGAAAAGGCTTTTATGAAGCCACGAGAACTCTTACCTCTATATGTTCGTCCTTCTGAGGCAGAATTGAAATATGGACAAAATATTAAGCCTTTGTAGGGATCTTCTCTTAAAGAGGAAATTTAGAAAAGTAGTTTCGGATCCCCTTTTTCCTCTTTCCTTTTGGCTCATGAATGTGCTTGAGCTTAACCAACGGAAGCTTTTTAGGGGAAAACCGCTAAGGTGGGTGAAGGTTTTTCTCAGCAGGCATTTAGATGAACGGGCAAAGGTTTTTAAAATTGTAAGGGAAAGTATCAAGGAAAGTCCTAGCTTTAGCGATGAGGGAGGATATTGTCATCATTGTGGTCAGTGCTGTTTTTTCTTTGGAGGGCTGGGAATCTTTCCCGAAAATTGGCCTTTTAACGCAAAATGGAAAAGCCTATTTACCGATGGAATAGGGAAGTTTCATATTTTTTGTGCCTTCCTGTGGGAAAGAAATCGTCTCGGCAAAAGTTTATGTGCCATTTATAAGTGGCGCCCTGTTGTTTGCGACCTTTTTGGCGAAGAAGAATGTAAGTTCTATTTGGAAGAAAACCATCTTCCTATGGTTTATCTAGACAAAATAAAAGCTTTTTACAAGGTGCTCTTTGTAAGATCCCTTAAATAAGACTAGCTCTTTGATATATACCAGGCCAAAAATTGTTTTATGCCTTCCTCTATGGAGGTTTTCGGCTTATAGCCCAGCAGTTTTGATGCCTTTTCTATGCTAGCAAAGGTCTTTTCCATGTCTGAAGGGGGTTTTGGAGAAATCAAGAGATTAGCTTTTCGTCCTGTGAGGGCTTCCATTATTCTTACAAAATCTAGCAAAAGCACAGGTTCTCCTCTTCCAAGATTTACTATTTCATAACCGAATTCAACCTCAAGGGAGGCTAAAACTCCTTCCACAATGTCTTTTACGTAGGTCCAATCCCTATACATGTAACCACTGTTGTAGAGAAACACCTCCTTTCCCAAAAAGAGGCTTTCGGCCAATTTGTAAATCATCATGTCTGGTCGGTTCCTTGGGCCAAAGACTGTAAAAAATCGTATGGCCATAAAGGGTATCTTGTAAAGATGGTAATAGGTATAGCCAAGAAGCTCAGCCGATCTTTTGGTGGCAGGGTAAGGTGCAAGGGGTGTTGAGCAGGGGTCATCTTCTTTGAAAGGAATTCGAGAAGTGTTTCCATAAACCGAGGAAGTGCTTGCAAAAATAAACTTTGGCAACTTCTTTTTAGGATGTTTTGCTATTGCTTCCAGGATATTAAGAGTTCCTTTTAGGTTTACATCGTAATACAGGGTGGGTCTTTCTATTGAAGCTCTTACACCGGGCATTGCAGCAAGGTGGAAGATAGCATCAAAGTCATAGTTTTTGAAAAGCTCTGCAATAAATTTATAATCTCTTATGTCGCCTTCTAAAAAGGTTAGGTCTGAATTACAAAGAGATGTTATGGCTTTAATGTTTGATCTTTTTATAGAGGGATCATAGTAGTCGTCGAAATTATCAATCCCAATAACCTTACAATTTCTTTCGCAAAGAGAGGTTGCAAGGTGGGAGCCAATGAAACCAGCTATGCCAGTAAGTAAAACAGTTTTTTTCATAATCAGAGATATCCTTTCGATTAATTTTGTCTTTAGGAAGCTCCTGATGATAAATCAGAGTTTTTTATTTGTGTAGAGGGTTTTCAAAGTTTTAAATGTCCTGTATAAAAACAACTGGTGTTTCAAATTCTAAGTTTGGGGAGTTAGTAATCTATGATTTTTAGTCGTATTTTAGGATGGTTTTCTGATGATTTGGCAATAGATCTTGGAACCGCTACTACCCTTGTTTACGTAAAAGGCAAAGGGGTTGTTTTAAATGAGCCATCTGTTGTGGCTATTCGCCTAGATGCTCATGGGGGAACCAGGGTTGTTGCTGTGGGAACTGAAGCCAAAATGATGCTTGGTAAAACCCCTGGCAATATTAGAGCCATAAGACCCATGAAGGATGGGGTAATTGCAGATTTTGAAATAACTGAAGCAATGTTAAGATATTTTATAAGAAAGGTTCATAACCGTAGAAGTTTTGTAAGGCCTAGGGTTATAGTTTGCGTTCCATCCGGAATTACTCAGGTAGAAAGGAGAGCTGTAAGAGAATCTGCCGAATCTGCTGGAGCAAGAGAGGTTTATCTAATTGAAGAACCGATGGCTGCAGCTATAGGAGCTGGTCTTCCCATTACAGAGCCAGTATGCAATATGATTGTGGACATAGGAGGAGGAACCACCGACGTGGCAGTTATTTCTCTTGCTGGCATCGTCTACAGTAAATCCGTAAGGGTTGGTGGTGATAAAATGGATGAAGCTATAATGCAATATATAAGGAAGAAATACAATCTTCTCATAGGCGAAAGAACAGCGGAACAGATCAAAATAGAACTTGGAAATGCCTACCCCGATGAAGAAGTAAAAGTTGTTGATGTGAAAGGAAGAGACCTTGTAGATGGTATTCCAAAAACTATTCAGGTTACCTCTGATGAAATAAGAGAGGCTATCCAGGAACAGGTAGATGCTATTGTAGAAACTGTTAAACTAGCTCTCGAACAAATGCCTCCCGAACTTGCTGCAGATATAGTAGATAGGGGAATTGTCCTTACCGGAGGTGGAGCTCTTCTGAGGAATCTTGATTATGTGATTCGGATGGAAACTGGACTTCCCGTAAGTATTACAGAAAATCCCATAACAACTGTTGTTTTAGGATCAGGAAAGGCTCTTGAAGATATAGATATTTTGAGAGATGTGTTGCTGTAGGCATTGGGATGGGAAAATTTTTAAATCGAATTAGGAATTTCCTATTCATAATCCTTCTTGTTGTTCTTACTTTTTATGTTTTCTCATTGAATTACAAGCGTAGTCATATAGACTATTTGCAAAATATTTTCCTTTCTCTTACAATACCTATTTTTTCTGCCTGGTCTCAGTTTTTTAATGAAGCTAGGGATATTATCAGCAAGTATTTGCTTCTTACGGAAGTTCATGAGGAGAATGAGAGACTTAAAAAGGAAATTGCGAGACTGGAAAGTGAGCTCCTTGCCTATAAGGAAGCTTACATTGAAAATCAAAGACTTAAAAGGCTTTTGGAGTTTAAAAGCAGTATCGAGTGGAAATCTATTACCGCTGTTGTTGTTTTAAATGATCTTTCTGGGTGGTTTCAAACCACGATTATAAATAGAGGCAAGAGGGATGGTATTTCTGAGGATTTTCCAGTGGTAAGTGATGAGGGGTTGGTTGGACGTATATTGAGTGTGGGAGAGGGGTTTTCCAGAGTGATGTTAATTACTGATCCTGCTAGTGCTGTTGATGTTCTAGTCCAGAGAAACAGGGTAAGGGCTATTCTTGTCGGTAAGGATTTAACCACTTGCACATTGAAGTATGTAAAAGGCGATGTTGACATAAAACAGGGAGATCTCCTTATTACCTCTGGAAAAGATGGGGTTTTTCCAGCAGGACTTAAGGTTGGCGTTGTGAAAGCTATCTATAAGGATCCCCTAAAGATGTTTCAACAAATTGATGTAACCCCTTTGGCTAAACTTAGAAATCTAGAGGAAGTTTTGGTTTTAATACCTTCTGAAATAATTAAAAGGGATAGTAAGTAGGTGTTGTCACTTAGGAAAATCGAAAAACATCCTGCCGATGGATTCAAATTGGGATTTCGCTTCTTCTTAGTTATTTTAATACTTGTCTTTCTTCAATGGTTTATGGCCTATGTGAATGTTCCTATTTATGCAAGGATTGATCTTTTTTTGTATCTTGTTGTGTGTAGTGCTCCTTTAATGAAGCCTATAAATCATCTGTTTTTTGCAATAGCTATTGGCTATTTTCTTGATGTTTTATCGGGCAGACTATGGGGATTTCATATTGCTACATATGTGTTTGCTGTTGCCTTTATACGCATTACTTCTGACAAGGCTGATATGATGTCCATTCCTTTTCAGGTCATACTCGTAGGACTTTGTTCTATCTTACAGGGATGTTTTGTTATCTTTTATATTTTGAGCTCCTACGAAATTTTCAATGACTTTACCGAACACATTATCTCTATCTTTGTTATAAAAACGACCATAACTGTGATGGGAGCAATTTTCTTTTCAAACTTTTTCTTTAGATGGTTTATCGATGATTGACTATGGGAACAGGCAACCTGTTTAGAAACAATGCATTGGTGGTTCGCGTGAATGTCTATTTGGTAATGGGATTTTTTTTGCTTTTACTTGGAGTATATGGTCTCAGACTTTATTATCTCCAGGTTATAAGGGGGGAATATTATAGAGATTTGGCTGAAAACAATAGAATTCGTATTGAATCTATATCAGCTCCAAGAGGAATAATAAGGGATCGAAATGGTGTAGTTCTTGTGGATAGCAGGCCAGCTTATCATGTTTATCTCGTAAGAGAAAAAAATCCTGTGAATGAAATCGTAAGGAAACTGTCGGAGCTTTGCGAAGTTCCGGAAGGAAATATAAAAGCTATTTTGGACAAATATAGTAAATTACCAGCATTCCAACCTATAAAGATTATGAGCGATATAAGCCGGGATTGTCTTGCCAAGATAGAGGCTAATGGACACCGCATCCCTGGCATTTATGTAGAGATTGAGCCTGTAAGAAATTATCGCTTTCCGGGGATAGCCTCTCATGTGCTTGGTTATCTTGGGGAAATAACCGAAGACGATTTAAACAAGCCAGGATATGCTGGTTACAAGATGGGAGATGATATAGGAAAAAGTGGTATTGAAAAAACCTTTGAGAGGGTTCTAAGGGGTTCCAAAGGAACTAGAGAAGTAGAGGTTGATGCTCTGGGAAGAAGGATAAGGGTTGTTAATGAAAAGGATCCTATTGCGGGTCAAGGAATATGGCTTACGATAGATGCAAGACTCCAGAGCAAGGCTGAAGAACTTATGAAGAGTTTAGAAGGTGCTGTTGTGGCGGTGGATGTGAGAACTGGTGCGATAAGAGCTTTATATAGTAGCCCATCCTTTGACGAGAATGTATTTGTTAAGGGTATAAGCTTAGACACATGGAAAAGTCTTAATACAGACCCACGACATCCCCTTCTTAACAGGGCTATTCAATCGGCCTATCCTCCCGGCTCAACCATAAAGCCCTTTGTGGCGTTGGCGGGGCTTCAGGAAGGCTTTATAGGAAAAGATGATAGAGTGGTTTGTAGGGGATTTTTTAGTTTTGGCGATAGAAACTACAGATGTTGGAAAAAAGGCGGCCATGGTAGTGTTGAACTTTATAGAGCCATAGTGGAGTCTTGTGATGTTTATTTTTATCAGCTAGGTAGCAGGTTGGGCATCACGAAACTTAGTCAATATTTAAGAATGTTTGGTTTTGGAAAACCTACAGGTATAGAACTGGTTGGTGAAAAGGGTGGTATAGTTCCTGACAGTGATTGGAAAATGAAGGTTTTTAGACAGCCCTGGTTTAAAGGAGAAACCATTCCGGTTTCAATTGGTCAGGGTTACTTAATAGTTACACCTCTTCAGCTTGTTCTTGGCTATGCAGCTATAGCTAATGAGGGAACATTAAATAAACCTTATCTGGTTGAAAGAATTGAAGGCTCTAAAGAAAGGGTGGATCTTTCTAAGTTTAAGAAAACAATTCCAATTAAACCTGAGTATTTTAAGCTGGTAAAGCAGGGACTTGAAGGTGTGGTTAAAGATCAGAGAGGAACCGCCCATAGAATATGGAGACCAGATTGTCCCATTGCTGGAAAAACTGGAACTGCTCAGGTTGTAAGACTTACCGAAAGGGTAGAAAATGAAGAGAAAATTCCTAAACAATTTAGGGATCATGCCTGGTTTGTAGGCTATGCTCCTTCCGACAATCCTGAAATTGCAGTGGCGGTAATTGTTGAGCATGGAGGTCATGGAGGAGCTACTGCTGCACCACTGGTGCTAGGTATCATAGAAGAGTATTTTTTGAAAACCGAAAACCAGCAATGATTGACAGAAGGCTTGTAATAAACTTCAACTGGACTATTTTTATTTTGATGCTTTTGATTATCGCTATAGGGGTTGTGAATCTTTATAGCTCTACTTACGTAATTAAACCCTCTCAAAGTGATACATGTATGTTTTTTTGCAATCCTGTTTTTACTCGTCAGATTCTATGGATTGTTATTGGTTTTGGAGCTTTTATCTTAGCAACACTTTTTGATTATCACAAACTTCAGTATTTTGCTCCTGCCATTTACTTTTTTGGACTGGTGCTTTTAGGGGCAGTTTTGGTTGTTGGTGAGGAAAGTCATGGAGCGGTAAGATGGCTAAGGATTGGTTCTTTTCAGTTTCAGCCTTCTGAATTTGAAAAGCTTATTTTGGTTATTTCTATTGCTGCTTGGGGTGCCTCTGATAGTGTGAAATTATATCCTCCCTTTAAAGAGCTTTTTATCTTTATTATTCTTAATGCCTTGCCTTGTCTGTTGGTTTTTATAGAGCCCGACCTGGGAACCGCTATCTTACTTGCTGTTAATTCTTTAACGATGCTCTTTTGTCTGGGCATAAGAAAAAAGTTGATCATAATTCTTGCAATTTTTGGCTTAGTAACAGCTTTTCCACTCTGGCAGTATGGGCTTAAGGATTATCAGAAGGATAGGATAAGGGTAGCTTTAGATCCTGATAGGGATCCGAAAAAAAGAGGTTACCACACAAGACAGGCTGGTATTGCTATAGGTTCGGGTCAATTGGAGGGTAAAGGATATCTTCAGGGAACCCAAAGCAAATTAAGGTTTCTTCCTGAAAGACATACCGATTTTGCTTTTGCTGTGTGGGCTGAAGAATGGGGATTTATTGGAGCCTCCACTTTAATTTTGCTGTTTGCAATATTTATTTACTTCTGCTTTCAAGCCTCTTTTAGTGCAAAGGATAGATTTGGTAGCCTACTGATTATAGGCTTGGCTTCTAATATTGCCTGGGAGACGGTAATAAACATTGGCATGGTTATCGGGTTTCTTCCTGTAGTTGGTGTGCCTCTTCCTTTCATAAGCTATGGGGGTTCATCTATGTTAAAGACAATGATTGCGGTTGGCCTTATTCAAAATGTGTGCATGAGAAAGCATGCCTTCAAAAATTAAGTTGTGATTTTGGTTACTTTTCCCTTGCAATTACTTTTCCCTTGTGGTAATTTAGGCGTTGCAGTATCATAGTAGTTGATGTTAGGTTTTTTCCAGTTAGTATTGTGATTTTTATCTCAATATTTAAAGATTGGGAAGGGGTTTAAGATGATAAGTATTGATGTGACCCTTTTTGTGCAGATGGTTAATTTTCTTTTGTTTCTGTTTATCATGAACATTGTGCTCTATAGGCCTATTCGTCAAATTGTCAAGAGGCGTAACCAATTTATTATGGAACAAAAAAATAGTATTGACCAGGCCAATAGAGAAGCGGAAAATGCTATAAGGGAATTTGAGGAAACTCTAAAAAATGCAAGATTGACTGGTAGGAAGAAGATTGAGGAGTATAAAGATTTAGCTAGAAAGCAGGAGAAGGAGTTGATTCAGAAAGCCTATCAGGAAGCTTCGGAAGAGGTTTCGAAGGCGAGGGAAGCCATTCGAATGGAGAAAGAAGAGGCTATTAAGGCTCTTAGGGAGCAGATTGACCTATTTTCTAGGGAAGTAGCTAGCAAGATATTGGGTCGGAGTGTTTAATTTGTTTTCTTAAGAAGGGGTGTTGTTTATGAGTGGGGCAAGGCATAGACTTATAGGATTTATGGTATTAGCTGGTGGGTTGGTTTTTGGGCAGGTTCTATGGGCTGCTAGTAGTGGTGAAGGTGGAGAGGCTCATCATACAAACTGGGGCGATCTTCTCATAAGGACGATAAACTTTGCGATTCTTGTGGGGATTCTTTATAAGCTTCTCAAAAAGCCAATAACTAATTTTTTCATTACCAGAAGGCAAAATATTGAAAATCTTTTGAAGGAGTTGGAACAGAAGAGGGAAGAGGCGGAGAGGAAGTGTGCTGAGTATAAGGCTAAACTGGCGATTCTCGACAAGGAGGCAGAGTCTATTCTTCAGGAGTATATAGCTCAAGCGGAGAAGGAGAAGGCAAAGATATTGGAAGCTGCTGAGCGTCAGGCTAATTACATAAGACAACAAGCGAAGCTTGCTATTCAGCAGGAGATTAAGGCTGCTAAGGATGACCTAAGGGAGGAAGTGGCCGAGTTAACAATCAAGGCTGCTGAGGATATTTTAAGAAAGAAGATAGGGATGGAAGATCAGAATAGGTTGGTAGAAGAATTTATAGTAAAGGTGGTGGAGGCAAAGTGAGAACTCAAGTTATAGCCAAAAGATACGCGAGAGCTCTTTTTGAGCTTGCTAAGGAAGAAGGCAAGCTTGAAGAGTGTCAAAGTGAGCTAAGGGCTTTAGTGAGTCTTTTTGATGAAGTGCCTGATTTTGAAAATATTCTCAAAAGTCCTATCTATCCAGAAGACGGTAAACGGCAAATTTTGGATCTTGTGATTTCTAAAGCGGGGGTGTCGCCTCTTCTTGGAAAGTTGTTGTATCTTCTTGTTGAGAAACAGCGAATTGGGTATTTCAGGGATGTGGTGGATTATTATGATAAGTTGATGGATGAGCACAACAATATTGTAAGAGCTCAGGTCTTTGCTCCTATGGATCTGGATGATGGGACGATAGAGAAGATAGCAAATTCTTTAAAGCAATTAGTAGGCAAAACAGTGGTGGTCGACTTCCACAAAGATCCCGACTTAATTGGGGGAATTGTGGCTAAAGTCGGCGATTTGGTTTTGGATGGGAGTGTTAGGACACAGTTAAGGAATATTAAAGAAACTTTGAAAAGGGGTGAGTTGGGTTAATGCAGATCAGAGCAGAAGAAATCAGCCAAATTATTAAGGACCAGCTTAAAGGTTATGAAAAGTCGGTAGAGCTCAGCGAAACGGGTCGTGTTTTGTCGGTGGGCGATGGTATTGCCCGCGTTTATGGTGTTGAAAAATGTATGGCTATGGAATTGCTTGAGTTCCCGACTGATCATGGACCTATTTATGGCCTTGCCCTTAATTTGGAAGAGGACAATGTAGGTGTTGCAATTCTTGGTGAGGATGTTCACATTAAGGAAGGTCAGATTGTCAAGAGAACCGGAAGGATTGCTCAGGTTCCCGTTGGCGAAGCAGTTGTTGGAAGGGTTATAGACCCTGTTGGTAATCCTCTTGATGGAAAGGGACCTATTGAAGCCAAAGAATTCCGTCGTATTGAGGTCTTGGCTCCTGGTGTTATTGCTCGCCGTCCTGTTAATGAACCTATGTATACCGGAATTAAGGCTATTGACGCGATGACTCCTATTGGAAGAGGGCAAAGAGAGCTTATAATTGGTGACAGGCAAACTGGAAAGACTGCTATTGCTATAGATGCCATTATTAATCAAAGGGATAGTGGTATAAAGTGTATCTACGTTGCAATAGGTCAGAAAAAATCTACAGTTGCTCAGGTTGTTGAAACTCTTAGGCGTTATGGTGCTATGGAATATACTACTGTTGTTGCAGCTTGTGCTAGTGACCCTGCACCACTTCAGTATATTGCTCCCTATGCAGGTTGCGCAATGGGAGAATATTACCGTGATAAGGGCGAGCATGCTTTAATAATTTATGATGACCTTTCTAAACAGGCAGCTGCCTATCGTCAGATATCCCTTCTTCTAAGGCGTCCTCCTGGAAGAGAAGCTTATCCTGGTGACATTTTCTATTGCCATTCAAGACTTCTTGAGAGAGCAGCTAAACTGAATGATCAGCTTGGTGGTGGTTCTCTAACAGCTTTGCCAATTATTGAAACTCAGGCTGGTGACGTTTCTGCTTACATTCCCACGAATGTTATCTCTATTACCGATGGGCAGATCTATCTTGAAGCTGGACTTTTCTATGCTGGTATAAGGCCTGCTATAAATGTTGGTCTTTCCGTTTCTCGAGTTGGTGGTGCTGCTCAGATCAAGGCTATGAAGCAGGTTGCAGGACGTCTTCGCCTTGAACTTGCTCAGTATCGTGAGCTTGAAGCATTTGCAAAATTCGGAAGTGACCTTGATAAGGCAACGCTGGCACAAATTAATCGTGGTATGCGCCTTGTTGAATTGCTTAAACAGCCTCAGTATCAACCAATGCCTGTAGAAAGGCAGGTCATGGCTATTTACGCTGGAACGAGAGGATTTCTTGATCCTATACCTGTTGATAAGGTAACGGAGTATGAACAGCAGATGCTTGCTTTCATAGAGTCGAAGTATCCAGAGATTTTGCGAGAAATTAAGGAAAAGAAGGAAATATCCCCAGAACTTGATGAAAAGATGAAGAAAGCCCTTGAGGAGTTTGGTCAGATCTTTCAGGCGGCTTAGTAAATAGAAAGGAAGAGTTGGCCTATGCCTACATTAAGGGATATCAAAAGAAAGATTGAAGCCGTCAAGAAGACTGCTCAGATTACGCGAGCCATGAATATGGTGGCTGCGGCAAAACTCAGGGGTGCTCAGTTAAACATGGAAAAGTTTCATCCCTATGCCGCCAAGTTCAGGGAGGTAATTGGGCGCTTGGTGGCTAGGGTTGAACGAGGGATAACTTTTGAGCTCATAACACCCAGACCGGAGGTCAAAAAGGTTGAGCTTGTTCTCTTGACGGCGGACAGGGGTCTCTGTGGAAGTTTTAACAACAATTTGATCACTCTTGCTGAGAAGTTTCTTAAGGGTAAGATAGCGGAAGGGAAGGAAGTGTCTCTTATAACTGCAGGACGAAAGGGGAACGAGTATTTCAGGCGGAGGAAATATCCCATTCGAAAGGTTTTTACGGGTCTTCTTAATAAGCCTAACTATGATGATGCCTTTCGTCTTGGTAGTGAGCTGATAGAGCTCTTCCAGAGTGGAGAGGCTGATGAGGTTTATGTGATTTACAGTCAATTTGTCAGTATGCTAAAACAGGCTCCCACTTTGATAAAACTGCTTCCTATTGAGCCTGAGAAGGCGGAACCTTCGGAAGCTCAAGTTGAGTATATCTATGAGCCCGCCCATGAGATTATTCTTAATGATATATTGCCAAATTATGTTTACGTTCAAATGTTGGAATGTTTCTATCAGACAGCTGTAAGTGAACACGCTGCTAGAATGACCGCTATGGATAATGCTACCAACAATTGTAAGGAAATGGTAAGGACTCTTACCCTTACCTATAACAAGGCTCGTCAGGCATCCATTACCAAAGAGCTTATGGATATAGTTGGTGGTGCCGAAGCCTTGAGGAAAAAATAGGCATATATGCCTTTTGTAATAGGGAGGCTTAAATCAGATGAATATAGGTAAAATAGTTCAAGTAATAGGTAACGTAGTAGACGTAGAGTTTGAAGAAGGAAAGCTTCCAGCCCTTTATAATGCGTTGCTTGTTAGTAATCCAGGCATTAGCGATGAAGAAGATAACCTGGTGCTTGAAGTAGTTCAGCATCTGGGGAATAATGTTGTAAGAACTATAGCAATGGATCTTACCGATGGATTGGTAAGGGGTATGCCTGCTAAAGATACAGGTAAACCCATTATGATGCCTGTTGGAAAAGAGGCTCTTGGTAGGGTTCTTAACGTAGTAGGCCGCCCTGTGGATGGCCTTGGTCCTGTCAATGCAAAACATTACATGCCAATTCATAGACCTGCCCCTGCCTTTACAGAGCAGGATGTTCGAATTAGTGTTCTCGAAACTGGTATAAAGGTTATAGATCTTCTTGTCCCCTTCCCAAGGGGCGGTAAGATGGGCATGTTTGGTGGTGCTGGGGTTGGAAAGACCGTTATCATGATGGAAATGATTCATAACATAGCAATGGAGCATGGTGGTATTTCCGTTTTCGCTGGCGTTGGTGAAAGAACCCGTGAAGGCAATGACCTTTATCTAGAGATGAAGGAATCGGGAGTTTTACCAAGGGCTGGTCTTGTTTATGGTCAGATGACGGAACCTCCAGGAGCAAGAGCAAGGGTTGCTCTTTCTGCTCTAACTCTTGCTGAGTATTTCCGAGATGTAGAAGGTCAGGACGTGCTTCTTTTTATAGATAACATCTTCCGCTTTACCCAGGCTGGTTCTGAAGTTTCGGCTCTTCTTGGTCGTATGCCCTCTGCAGTTGGTTACCAGCCAACTCTTGGAACAGACCTAGGAGAGCTTCAAGAAAGAATTACCTCTACTACAAAAGGTTCTATTACATCGGTTCAGTGTGTTTATGTTCCTGCTGACGACTTAACAGACCCTGCTCCTGCAACAACCTTTGCTCACCTTGACGGAACCGTCGTTCTTTCAAGACAGATTGCAGAGCTTGGAATTTATCCGGCAGTTGATCCCCTTGATTCTACATCTCGAATATTAGATCCTAATATTCTCGGTGAGGAGCATTATTACACAGCTCGTCGAGTCCAGCAGATCCTTCAGAAATACAAAGACCTTCAGGATATTATCGCTATTCTCGGAATGGATGAGCTTTCAGAAGAAGATAAGATCATCGTTGCGAGAGCTAGAAAGATTCAAAGATTCCTCTCTCAGCCATTCCATGTTGCTGAAGCCTTTACAGGAACTCCAGGTCGCTATGTGAAACTTGAAGACACCATAAGAGGCTTTAAAGAGATCTGCGAAGGCAAATACGATGATTTGCCTGAGCAGGCCTTCTACATGGTTGGAACTATTGAGGAGGCTGTTGAAAAGGCTCGTCAGCTTGCTGCAGCATAACCATCATAATGAGGTATGGGGAAAAAATGGCTGATAAGATATTTCTTGAAATAGTAACACCTGAAAGAAAGATTGTAAGCGAGCCAGTTGATATTGTGGTGGCTCCTGGAGAGATGGGAGAGTTTGGTGTTCTGGTGCGCCATGCTCCTTTTCTAAGCAAGTTGAAAATTGGAGAGCTAAGGTTCAAAAAGGATGGTGTAGAGCGATATGTAGCGATTATGGGAGGATATGCAGAAGTCCTTCCCGATAAAATAACTATTCTTGCTCCAGCTGCTGAGGAAGCCACCGATATAGATGTAATTAGAGCTAAGGCTGCTAAGGAAAGGGCAGAAAGGCGCCTTAGAGAAGCAAAAGATAGACTTGAGTTTGCAAGAGCTCAGGCAGCCTTGCAGAGAGCTCTTGCTAGACTTAAGGTTGCCGAAAGACGGGCAAGGTAGAATAGATTTTTACTCTTTCGATGTTTTAAGTTATAACCCCCCTTTAAGGGGGGTTATAACTTTTTAGGGGGTCCTTTATGTGTGGCATAATCGGTTACGTAGGTAAAAGTCTAGTGGTAAATATTCTCATAGAAGGTCTTAGAAGACTCGAATACAGGGGTTATGATAGTGCAGGGATAGGCCTTTTTGACAGAAAAGTTGGGAAAATTGTTAGGCTTAGAGCTTCTGGCAAACTTGTTAATCTAGAGAGGCTTGTAAGGAAAGAAGATTTTGATGCTACCATTGGTATAGGACATACTAGATGGGCTACCCATGGAGTTCCTAACGAAATTAATGCCCATCCCCATAAATCTGGACCCTTTGTGGTTGTTCACAACGGCATTATAGAAAATTTCTGGGAACTAAAGCAGGAGCTTCAAAAACAGGGACTAGACTTTGAATCTGAGACAGATACCGAAGTTATTGTAAAACTTATTGATTTTTTCTATTCCCAGGGAATGGGAGAATTTGATGCTTTTTTAAAAATGCTTGAAAAAATTAAAGGAACTTACGCTATAGTTTTGATGTGCGAACATAAACCTGATAGGCTTTATGTTGCTCGAAATGAAAGCCCCGTAGTTATAGGTATAGGAGAAGATGGCAATTATGTGGCTTCTGACATTCCCGCCCTGCTTCCCTTTACTCAAAGGATTATCTATCTGGAAGATGGTGATGTTGCAGAGATAAAAGCCAAAGAAATAAAGCTTTTTAACCAGCATGGAGAGAGTGTAGAAAGAGCCGTTGAGATAATAGACCTTAATCCTATATCTGCAGAAAAGGGTCATTATAAACATTTCATGCAAAAGGAGATTTTTGAGCAACCTAGAGCCATTTCAGACACCTTTAAGCCTTATATAAGGGCTAATACTTTTGAAGTAGTTTTTCCCCAATCCTCAAATATTGAAGAGTTTTTTGAGAAAGCTGAAAGGATTTTTCTGATAGCCTGCGGAACATCTTATCATGCTGCAATGGTTGGAAAGTATATGTTTGAAACGATGCTTCCCATTCCTTGCGAGGCAGATATTGCTTCGGAGTTTAGATACAGAAAACTTAAAATTGATAAAAAGACCCTGGTTATTGCAATAAGTCAATCTGGAGAGACAGCTGACACGAAAGGGGCTTTAGCTCTTTGTAGAGACAAAGGAGCTATGACTTGCTCCATAGTGAATGTGCTTGGGAGTAGTATAGCCAGAATGAGCAATGCGGTTATATATACCCATGCAGGTCCAGAAATAGGAGTTGCTTCAACGAAGGCTTTTACCGCTCAATTAGTTTCCCTGGCACTTCTGATAGCTAAAGCCTGTAGGGTGAAGGGGGAGATAGATAGTTCTAGGTTAATAATTCAATCTCTCCTGGAAATCCCTGGGAAGGTTGAAAAAATTCTAAAGCGTTCTAATGAAATCATTCCCTGGGCAAAGGAGTTAGCTAAAGCAAAAAGTGCTCTTTATCTTGGTCGTAATATTCTTTTCCCCATAGCTCTTGAAGGTGCTCTTAAGTTGAAAGAAATATCTTACATCCATGCTGAAGGTTATGCTGGTGGAGAGATGAAACACGGTCCGATTGCTCTTATAGATGAGACTATGCCTGTTGTATGTCTTGTCCAGAGGGGGTTTTTCTATGCCAAAATGAAAGGTAATATTGAGGAGGTAAAGGCAAGAAACGGGAGGATTTACGTTGTTGCCGATGAAAATTTGAAGGATGAGTTTTTTGATCCTAGCCTTCCTGTTTTTTGGGTTCCTTCCTGCTACGAGTTACTTTCTCCCATACTTTTTGTTTTGCCCCTCCAGCTTCTTGCTTATTATACAGCGGTTGAAAAGGGAACAGATGTTGATCAGCCAAGGAATTTGGCAAAGAGTGTGACGGTTGAGTAGGCTTCTTTTTTAATCCTGAGCACTTTAAGCCTTTTCCCGTTCAAAGGAAGTTTTTCTTTTGGATGGAGGATTGAATTTTGTTTTATAACTTCTCCACCAAAGGAGTTGGTTTCTCTCCTGGTTTGAGCTTATTTAAGATTTTGTTGAATATCTAAAAATCTTGTCGAAGAAAAACTCTTTTGACAATATCAGTTGTTTCTTTTAGCTCTTTAGTCTTATTGCAATACTTTGCCAAAACTGCTTCTCGTTTTTTCTTGTATTCATCGTAGTTTTTGTTGAATGTCTCTTCCAAGTCTACCTCTACTGAACCTTGCTTTAGAATATGCAAAGGATTTTGAGCATATCCGTTATCCAGTTTAAAAAAACAGGTATAGCGATGATAATTGATGTTGCTATCATATTGCTCCAATGCCTTGATTGTTGAAAGTTTTTTTGAATCGATTCGTCTTATGTGTAATCAATTTTAACCCTGCTTCCTTCTCCAGAGCTGTTAGGCGGAGTTACTATTAGTTTAATTGGCACTCTATTTTTAAGTTCATCTAAATGACTTATTATCCCAACTGAAATTTTATCCTGTCTGAGCCTTTCTAAGGATGTCATTACAGTGTCAAGTATTTCTGAATCAAGACTTCCAAATCCTTCGTCAAGGAAAAAGAATTCCAATGGAGCTCGTCCTTTTAGCTGAATCTGCGATGAAAGGGCAAGAGCTAAAGCAAGGGATGCAAGAAAAGTTTCTCCACCAGACAAACTATCAACTGACCTTCTTATTCCACTGTTAAAATCATCTCTTACGACAAAGTTATTGTCAGAACTAAGCTCAATTGCATATCTGCCTCTAGTGATTTCCTTCATCCTTCTTGTAGCAGAAAGAGTTATATGTCTGAGTTGTCTAGTGGCAATAAATTCAACAAATTTATTGCCTTCAAAAAGTTTGTCGAGTTCGTTAAGCATATCAACAACTTTTTCAAGTTCCCTTCTTTGACTTGTTAATTCCTCTACCTTTTGGAGCTTATCTGTCATGTCAGCTAAGATTTGTTTTAGGGCGCCAATTTCTTTACTCTTCTCAGTTAGTTCCTGCTCTATTTTCTTAAGTCTTTCTTCAAGTAATAGCCATTCCTGTTCATCTATTTGTCTGCCCTGTAAGAGCTGTTCTAGTCTATTAATGTTATTAACTATCAGAGCATAGCTATCTTCAAAGGCTTTTATTTCCTGCCTTAGTTTTTCTATCTTTGTAGAATCAAGATAATTGTTTGATGCCTCTTCCTTATTTTTGAAGCCCCTTTCTGCAAGGATCTGATTAAGTTGCTCGGTTTTATCCCTCAACATCTTGTTTAACAGATCTAATTTTTCAAGAAGAGATATCTTCTTGCTTTCTTTGTCCTGAAAGTTTTTCTTTGCGGTTTCAAAGAGATCTTTGCTGGTTTTCTCGTTATTTAAGATTTGTTCCTTTTTCTTCTTCATTTCCTCAGAATATAAATCTAAATCTTTGCCTTCTGTCAAAATATTGAGTTCTTGCATTTTTTCATGGAGATTCTTGTTTTGCTCTTTAAGTTGCTGAGTTTTCTGAGCCAGTTGAATGGAAATTTCATTTAGTTTTGCCTGAAGGACTTCTTTGGTGTTTTTTGCTTCTTCCATTTTCGTTCTTAATTTTTCAATTTCTTGCATAAGCTGGTTGATTGTTTTTTCCCTTTCTTTTATTTCTTCAACTAAACTTTTAAAATCTTTAATTACCAGCTCATTACGGGCATTATCAAGTTTGACCTTTAGCTCTTCGTATTTTGCTGTAGTTTCCTTAAGAGATAGGCTTAATTCGTCTAGGTTACTTTTACTATTTTTAAGATTTTCCGTAATTTTTGCATGTTCTAATTTTTGCCTAGTTATCTCATCATTTAAATGCCTTAGCGAACTTTCAAGCTCACTTTTTGTTTGCATCCATACATTTAATTCCTCTTTTCCTCTGGCAAGGGCTTCTTGAATTTTCAACTTTTGAATTTTTAATTGAGCTATATCGATATTTTTCAACTCCTCTGAGAGACTGTTATAATTTTCTTTAAACATTTCTTCTCGAGCCTGGCATTCTGATGTTTTCCTTTGAAGTTCTAAGATTTTACTTTGTATTTGCTCTATTTCGTTTTCTAGGTTTTTCAGGATGATTTCTTTTTCTTTGATAATTTCACCTTTAACTTTTTGAGCAAGTCTTACATGCTGGGTAGAACCGCAAACAGGGCAGGGGATTCCTACCTTTAAGCTTTTTGCTAATTCTCCAACGATATTCTGGATTTTTAGTTGCTCTATTTCAGTTTTTAACTTTTCTAAATTTTCCCGTTTTTCCTTAATGTCTGTTTCGATTTTATTTATTTCAGCCTTGAGATTTGCTTTTGTATTTAAAATTTTTCTCAGTTCCTCTCCAATTTCAGATCTTTTCTTTGCTTTTTTCTCAAGGTCAAGAATTCTTTGGTTGATAATCTCGAGTTCTTTTTGGAGACTGAGAAGCTCCTCATTGGTTGGTGGCTTCTTATTTTCAAGCTGATTTAGCTTTTCTTCAATTCCTTTTCTTTCTTCTTCCTTCTGCTTTAATATTGCTTCCTTTGCAAGTTTTTCTTTTGTCAAATTATTTATCAGAACAGTTAGAGACTGAATTTTGTCTTCCCTTTCTTTTTTATCCCGCTCGTGCCTTTCAAACTCTTTTTGAATCTCAAAGGCGGAGAAAATTTTTTCTTTTATCTCTGGAACAATTTGAAGAGTTTTAAGTTCTTCTTCTTTATTTGTGAGCTGTTTGCTGAAATCCTTTATAGAATGTAAATTTTTGCTTATTTCAACTTCTAGATTTTCTTTTTGTTTTTTTATCGTTTGGATTTCTTTTTCAAGTTTAATGTTTTCAATCTTAATAAGGTTTGTTTCGTATTTAAGTTTTAAAGCTCTTTTTAGTTTTTCTTCTTTCTCAATTAGAACCGGTATTTGTTCTTCCTTTTGTTTGAGTGAAACAGAGTATAATTTTTCAGCTTTAGAAAGTTCATTCTTTGCCTGTTCCAGCTCTATGGAACATTGTTGAAGTTCTGATCTGGTATATTCTATTGTTTTTTCCGTCTCGTTTAGTGAATCTATGTAAGGTTTTACATAATTTGCATTTTCAGCTTTCTGAAGTTTTTCTTTGCCAAGTTTTATTTCAGCAAGTTTTTCATCAAGTTCTTTTTTCTTTATTAAAAACTTTTCTAATTCTTGCTGTTTGTCCCGGATTTCCTTAAGTTTTTCTCTTTGTCTGGTAAGGGCTTCCCGTTGTTTTCTTAATTTTTGCTCTTCTTCCTGCAGAAAATTATACTTTCTAGCTAAATCTTCCAGGGCTTCTTTGTTTATGCCTTCGTATTGTTTTAGTATGCCATTAATATAACTAAGAGCTTTTTCTTTTTCTTTTCTCATTTCTCTTATTTTGGTTACGAGGCTGTTGCCATATTTTCCCAAACCGAAAATTCTTTCTAACATGTCCCGTCGGTCTCTTCCTGTGAGTTTCAGAAACTCGCTGAATTTTCCCTGGGGAAGAACAACAGAGCGGGTAAAATCATCAGCTGTAAGTCCGATTAGTTCAAAGATCTTTTGTTGGAGTTCCTTTTCCTTTTCAGCCAGGATTTTAACTTTACCATCGATTTCTCTTAGTCTTGCAAGGGCAGTCTTATATGTATTCTTTTTTGTATCCCGAGTTATTTTTCTTTCGACTATGTATCTTTGCCTTTGTCCGTCTATGGTTAGTTCGAACTCGAAGGAGACAAACATTGAACTACAAAGGGAATTGATAAAGTCTTTGCTATTTCTTGGGATTTTTCCATACAAAGAAAATACGATTGCTTCTATTATTGTTGATTTTCCGCTTCCGGTGGGCCCAAATATGCCAAAAAGTCCCTTGCTCGTTAATTTTTCAAAATCGATAAATTGTTCTTCAACGAAACTATTGAGTCCCGATATTCTGAGACTGATCGGCTTCATCTTCGTCTTTGATTATTTTCATAAAAAGTTCGAGTAGTTCCCGGGAAGGTTCAACTTTCTTTTCTTTTAAATAAAACTCCCTGAAAAGCTCTTCTATGCTTTTATTTTCAATTTCAAACTCTTCAATATTGATTTCATCGTCTGGGAAAATGGGTTTTATTTCAACAATATCGGGCAGTATTCGTTTCATCTCTTTTATCTTTGATTGGGGCAAGGGTTCTTCAGTTTTTATTTCAAAATATGCCCATATGTCTTTACCTTGGTAATCATGGCAAATACGAAGAGCTTCATCTATACCGTTACAGCGGAATATTTCAATGGGTTTATAGTTTTTAAAGAAAATCTGGGTGATTTGAGCTTTTTTGCCGGGTTTTAAATTTACAAGGTATGCTCCTTTTGATTGGGTTACCTCGTTTTTACTGTATTGAAGTGGCGAGCCAGAGTAAAAAACTGGCACTGGGGATTTTATTTGCTGAGGTTTGTGAAGGTGTCCAAGGGCTATGTATTGAGCGTTATTTGGCAGATGGGAGACATCCACTAAAAAGCTTCCTCCTAGTTGTATAGGTCTTTCAGAGCCAGATTCTTCTCCTCCAGCAACAAACAAATGGGATACTACTATATTTATTGTGTCTTTTCTGAATTTACTTGAAAGCTCGTTGAAGATTTTACCAATCTTTTCAGCATAACATCTCTGCATGCTCTCTTCGTCTACTTCTTCTGTAAATAACTCGTTAAGTCTTTTTTCGCTTGGATAGGGTATTGTAAGAATTATTGCTTTTTCTTCTTTAATTTCAATTTCAACATAGCCCTTTCCAGAGTCTATCACTTTGAATTTTCCAAAATTTCCTTTTGGCAAAATGTCGGTTAGACTGCTTACGATTATAATTCCATTTTCATAGGTAAGGGGGCTTATTGCAGAGAGTCTTTCGGGATTATCATGGTTACCTGCTATGATGAGGATTACTCTCTTTCCATCGGAAAGTTTTTTTAAAGTGCTGTAAAGAAGACTTTCAGCTCTGGCAGGAGGATTTGATGAGTCGTAGATGTCTCCTGCAATTATTACGAGATCAACATCATTTTCATCAACAATCCGGACACAGTCTTCTAAAAATTTACATTGTTCTTCAAGGCGGGAAAAATTTTCAAGATTTTTTCCTAAATGCCAATCCGAAGTATGTAAAATTCGCATGTTCTATTTCGATCTGGATAAGTTTGTGCGATACTACTTCAACTTGTGCGGGATGAAGTATAGGGTATAGGTGGGTAAGAGGTCAAGGCTTGGGAGGAGGAAACTTTAGGCTTCGATAGAGGTAAATAAATGGGCTTAAAAATGAATTTGTCCATTACTGAGGAAGATGGATGGAAGCCATGAAAGAACTGGAAACTTACATAGATGGTTTCAACTCCTCATAGGTAGGCTCGAAACCCGTCAGCCTGTAGGATCTTCTTTATTCCAACCCATACACTTGAATGTAACTCCACACACACTATACACCAAATTACCTAGTTTTTCCTAAGTGGGGAAAAATGCATTATCAATGATGGACGACAATTTTGTTGATTATCCCTTCCAAGGACATAGTAAAATTAAATACCACACCAATTTATTAAAATATTAGGCTTTCAAAGAGCTTTTAGTTATATAAAATAACCCACCTTTTTTGATTCCCAGTGTTTCCCTTTGGGCATACCAAGCTGTTTGGAACTTATGAATAACAATCGAATCCTCTTCTTCGTTTATAATTCGTTTTAACTCAACCTTCAAGTTATCAAGCTTTGCAGGAGATATTTCACCTTCAAAAACAGTATTCTGTATCCAGTGAAGATATTTCCTACAGATTTTAAGCACTTTCGCAACTCGCTTTTCTTTGACGTCATATACTAAAATAACTTTCATCTCACCACAAAGCTACAAACGGTTTATAAGGTTTGGCCTGCTTCCTGTTTTCTGGAAAGCAGAACTCCTAGGCAATTCCATTGCAGAAGTCTGTCGTAAATACTCTATTAGCGGAAGCACCTTTGACAAATGGAGACAAAAATTCAAAGGACTCTCCTCTAATGAGGCTAAAAGACTTAAAGTTCTTGAGGAGGAAAATCTTCACCTTAAAAGAATTCTTGCTAAAAAAGAACTTGAAATCCAAGTGCTCAGAGATATTGTTAAAAAAATTTTTGACCACTCACGAAAGGGGACATATAGTTAAAACAAAATAAAATGTGGAATACCCTGTAAGAAAAGCTGCAGACATTGTTGAAATGCCAGTAAGCACGCTTCATTATCGTTCTGTTAAGGCAGAACAACATCAAGCCCTTGCAGACATTATAAGAGAAATCGCATTTAAACATACCTTTTACGGTTACAGATGCATTCATTATGTTGTCAAGAAAAGCGGCTTCCCTGCTAACCATAAAAGAGTCTATCGTATTTACAAAAGTCTTGGACTTCAAAGGCAGAAATTCCGTAAAAATAAAGAGCGGATTATTGTAGAAAAGCCTCTTATCGAACTATATTTTGCAATCATATTTGGGCTATAGATTTCCTTTTTGATGCACTTGCAGATGGAAGGCGTATTAAGATTATGACGAGTGAAGAACTCTTTAACAGGTTTTCTTTGGGTATTGAAGTAGGTCTTAGTGTTTCTGCTAAGATGGTTATAGAAGTCATTGAAGAGTGTTTTAGGCTTTATAGGATTCCTAGAATTATCAGGACTGATCAAGGACTTGAGTTTAGGAGTGTCAAATTTGAAAAGTTTATTGAGAAGTATAACATAAAACATAAATGTACGGAAAAAGGTAGTCCCTGTCAAAATGGAACTTTGGAAAGCCTTAATAGCAAGCTTAGAGGAGAATGCCCCAGTAGAAATATCTTTGAAAATCTGATGTATGCAAGGGAGGTGATAGAAGAATACCGAAAAACCGCATAGCAGTCTTAGAGGGAAAACACCTTATGAGGTTTTTAGGTATGGTTCGTAAATATTTTGTTCCAAAAATTGGGTGCGTTAATTTTAAAAAACTAAACTTTGTATTTATAGTGTTCCAAAAGATGGGGGCATATCACACTGCTCCAATAAAGAAACTTTGCATGGGATGGCATAAGTCCAGTTGTTTTAGAAATATAATCAGAATACATAGGAGATACAGGAAAGGGCAGTGGTCCTTCCTCGGAATAAGCCACAATAATTTCGATTGGATTCATATGAGGTATTGCATGAGATAGAGAAGCTCCCATCTGCCCAGAAATGAGATAGCGATATGCTTCTATTACAACCTTAATCCTGTCTTTTCTACCACAACTGCATAGGAATTTGTGCTTCCAAGGTTTAATTCCACAAGAGACGAAGGCATAAATACCTGAGGCATAGGATTTGTTAAAAGGAATCATTACATCTGGGTCTACTGAAACTCTGTTATGAATTACTTGTTTAGAGGTCGTATTTTCCCCTAACACAGGCATAAGCCAAGAAAACTCTTGAGTTTCTTCGGGCAGAAAGGTCTCTTTCTCCTGTGCTTTTAGCTTCTTGTGCTATCAAATATCCATGAATATCACAAATAGAACAAGATATGATTGGATTTGGTTCGAGTTCACCAATTCAAAATCAAATGCCTCATTCCTTCGTAATGCCAGTGTTTTAACATTCTTCCAGAAACTGCTGGTACTGCTGCCTTATTTCCATTTTCATCCAGAAATTCCATAATTCTTATATCCGTTACATTTCCTGCTACTGTCTCGTTATTTAGATCATGAACATTTAATTTAAGTTTTACAGCAAAAGTGACAATTTTAACCTAAGGCTTTTGCTGAGACATTTTGCACCTCCTCTATTTAGTCTCTTCCTCAATCCTTAATGGGAATGAAAAAGCAAGAATGACAAGAGCTAATTTGGTGCTTTCAAAATCACTCTCTGGAAGTCCGAAAACTTTTTTTATTTTTCCCCTTGTTCAATTCTCAATCCCCTTTCTCTTAGCATCTTTGCAATGGTTTCCTCAAAATCTCTAGAATCTTTTCTTGCATTTCTTGTATCGTCGGCATATCCATAAAGCAATCTTTATCTCTAAATCTGAAAATCCTATTGCTGGAGTATAAAGGGTAATCATAAGTTAAATTACTCCAATAAATCTTATTCGTTCAATTTAGATTTAACATCTTCCAACAAGACGGAACCAGGAAGCCAACAATAACCAATAGTCTTTAGATTTTTACCACTTCCTCTGTTATCATTCCAATCTCTGGACACTAATAACCCTTAAGTGTAAAACAAAAATTGGATTTTTATATCGTTTCCAGCTTCATCCTGCTTAGCTTAAAATCAGTTTCTTTTTAAAAAATCAGGCTTTTTTGTTTAAATTATAAGGACTGATAAAATCTGTTTCATGTAGTATTTCTCGTCTAACCTTGACGGAGGGATATCGGTCAAAAGCTTTTTTATCTTGATTGAACGAATATTTGAGCCAGTCCATCCAACATCGGCAAATACTAAATTTAGAAGAAAGTAATTTTTCGTGTCTCTATAATCTCTATAGTTTTCTTGCTTGTCCAGCACTTTCTGCCAGAGCTTTATTATTTGATTAGTCAATTCTTGACAAGTCAATTCATAAATCGGCAATGTTTAACATAGTAGGTGGCACAAGAAATGTTGGCAAGATAAACACTTCTTTTTTGTTTAGAAAGGCTCTTAGCTTATTGACAATGAGACTTTGCCCTGCTAGTAGTTTTTCATAGCAGGAAAGGCAAAAACTAAAGTTTTTGATAAAGTTTTCTTTTGTTAAACCGTTTGCAAATCCCTGCTTGTCAGTATTAAAGAATTTTAAAATTTTAAACCATGTTGTATTGTTCGATACTTTGTCTTTGTTTCCGCATAAATGGCAAATACCTGTTTTAGTGTCTTTAAAAATCTTTTCTTTGAATTCTCCCTCAAGGTAGTTGAGATAGTCTTTATCATGGCAAATAAGTTCTTCATCAATCTTTAGGGTGTAAAGAAGCTTGGAATTTTTAGGCAGTTTATGGAATTTTTTAATTCCTCTTATAGTCAAGTCTTCAACGGATTCGATATACTTCTCCAAATCTTCGCCTGTAAGGGATTCTCGATCAAGAAAATTTGCTATAGAAGGGTCATCGTAGCTCAATCCTAATTTTCTTACATCTCCTAATTTTCTCACATACCAAACACATTTATTAAGCTGAGTGTCTAGATAAATTGAGTCCATAACCCTTTTTATCTTTTCTCTCAATAAAGACTGTTGGGGAAGGGCTTCATATAGGTTTTTCAAAGTCTCGGATGGGGATTTGTTCTAGAAGTTCATCAAAGGATATCTTTGGATCATCGTTAGGACTTAGCTTAATGATAACTATTTTATCAAATTCATCAAATTTCTTTTCTAAACTTGGGTGTCAATAAAGGGGAAACGAGCTAAATAAAGCTCACCTAAGTCTTTAATACCCTGAATCATAATAAAAATACTCTGCTCTTTTTGTTCTGCTATCTAGTCTACGTTATTTTCTTCCCTTGCTTCCCTATCTCAAATCCTCTGCTATTTTTGATCTGTTATTAGAGCTTGTTACCTATCGGTATTGCCCCTAAGTGTTAGTCTTTTCAATGCACCCGAACCCTTGGTTATTTTTTGAGCCCAATCCACTATCAAAGGCAAGCTGATACATCTCTGGAGAAAGCCTAAGCTCAAATAATCCATCCCAACCTTTTACGATTGTGTTATGACAGATAAGAATTCTTTCAGGCTTTTTTATTTTCTTGGGAATTATGCTATAACCATCTGGCTCAATATCCTTCTTAAACCAGATCTTTACCTTCCTCCGAAGATTGTTCAGGATAAGCTCAGCAAACTCCTTCTCGGAAGGATTGTAATAGTAAGTTTTTTCCTGCCGTCGTATGTTGTAACAGTGCTGTAGATAGTAATGGGAGAGAGAGTCTCTATCAATACTTTGGGCGAAGATATGACAAGTTTAACCCGCCCTTCAAAAACTATTATACTGTCTTTTATCCTGGGGTCTTTTTTCAGGTATCAACCGAGAAAAGGTAAAAAAACTTTATCTTTCTCTTTCCTTCCGGACTTTCAAACCCCTTATCGTGAAGTTGAGTTGCAATTTGAGGAGAAAGATTTTGATAAATCATTGCCTGAAATCATTATAATGGATTGGAAGAATTATCCTGCCACCACCAGGGTTTGAGAGCTCTAACCTGATCCGCATAGCAACCTAACTATTTTTTGCAGTTTGTTTTGGAGGCCTATCTAGTTGCAAGCGAAACTTCTTGAAATCTTATTTAATAAATTACTATCCTCGACAATATCGTCGAAAATCGGCTACAAAATTGTCGAACCATAGCCTCCAAATAGTTGAATTATCGATGGCACTCTTTTTGCTCAAGACCTTTAGTGCGAAATTAAAAATTTAAGGGAGGGTTTGAAAAATGAAAAAGCTTCTTTTGATTCCAGCTATTGCACTGGTGCTAACCTTTACCTTTGCCTTCGAGTCCTTTGGAGGTAATGGAAGAGGAGCTATGGATGGAACAGGACCTATTTATCTTAATTCTGGATGTCAGGGAAAACCTGGAACTTCTGCTAACCAGCCAAATCATCAATTCCACGGTCGTCAACAAGGGGGCAATCAGTTCAACGGTAACTGCCCGAGACTTAATAAGTAGCAATAAAACCAAAGGAGGTAAGGTATGAAAAAGCTTTTATTTGCCATGGTTGTGTGGTCTGTTGTGTGCCTTGGTTTTTATGGGTTTTCCTTCGCCCAGGGTGGTCCTCAAGCTAGAACGGGTCTTTGTCCTTGCGTGAGCTCTATGAATCCTATAAAAGTTAGTGGCAAAATTGAATCTTTATCTTTTCCAACTGCTATATTAAAAACGTCCAAGGGAGAAACCTATACTTTACGGCTTGGTCCCTGGTGGTTTTGGAAAGAAAAGGGATACACCTTAGAAGAAGGGGAAAATGTTGAAGTGGAAGGATTTCAGACTGCTAATGTTATAGTTCCAAGTGTTATAAAGGCTTCTAGCGGAGATATAATCCTAAGAGATGCTAACGGATGGCCACTTTGGGGTGGTGGTAGAGGCGGTAAAGGTTCAAGAGGTGGACGCTGGCAGTAGGAAACCTTCAGAAAAGGGCGTCTTTAAAAGGCGCCCTTATGTTGTTATCCTCATTGTAGGAGTAGTTCTTCTTTTTTTCTTTACCTTTGCGAATCTCTGGCTGTTTCATCACATCATAGATATTCATAAGCGGATTGATGGAAAAAGCCATTTAAGCTTTATATCTTCAAGAGTTCTAGCCCATGTGGAACTATCAAGCATGATTAATCCTATTTCAAATTACCTTAGGTCTTTTAAGTGGCTTGCTGAGGAGTTACATGACCATCAGTCTCTTTACGGCGTCCTGATTAGGGAGGGTGAAAGGGAACTTCTTAATACATTTCACGAAGGTTTTCATTTTTCAGAAGAAATTTTTAGGGATTGCTTTAATGGCATTGAACGGGAAAATCTCTTTTTCTGCTGCAAAGTAATTGAGGTTCAGCCTGAAAGAGAACTTTTTCTACTAGTTGCTGTTGATGTCTCTAGAGAACACGATTTGTTTAGGTTTTCCCTTGTAACAAGTGGTTCTATCTTGGGAATTGCCTTTTTGATCTTTGTCCTTTCCTGGTTTTATGTAAATTATCTAGTCCTAGAGCAGTCCAGACTTGAAAGAAAGCTTATTGCTTCCGAAAAGCTAGCTTTTACAGGAAGACTTTCTTCTATGATAGCCCATGAGATAAGAAATCCCCTGAATGCCATATCAATGGCTGTTCAATACATGAGTGAACTTAAGGAGTTTCAGCCAGAACTAGCCGAGATTTTAAAAAAAGAAGTTTCAAAGCTTAAAGAGCTTTCCACCGAACTTTTTAGCCTGAAGGAAGACTTAACTCTTTCTTTTTCTGAATTCCCCCTGAAGGATATGATAGTAGAGATAGAATCAAAATTTGCTCTTAAAGCATCCCAGCTTGGACTGAATTTCAGAACTTTTGTTAGAACGGATGTTATAATAAAGGCTGACAGGAAATGGCTTTCAAGAGCCTTGGAAAATTTACTTAATAATGCCTTCGAAGCAGTTCAAAGGGATGTTGGAAGGGTAGAATTAATTATTGAAAGGAAAAATTCCAGCGTGGTTTTTTCCGTAAGGGATAATGGAAAGGGCTTAAAAGAAGGGGAAGAGCTTTTAATTTTTGAGCCTTTTTACACCACCAAGAAGGATGGTTTCGGCCTTGGACTTTATATAGTTAAAAAGGTTGCCGAAGCTCATGGCGGATATGTAACCATTGAAAGGCCCAGAAATGGCTCAGGAGCCATTTTTAACCTGGCTATACCCGTTGACGAGTAACGAAAGCCATGAAAAAAGCCAGTATATTGATAATAGAGGATGATTTATCCCAGGGCAAAATTTTTGAAAAATATCTTGCCCACCATGGTTACAGAGCCAAACATGTCACCAACACTAAAAGCGCAGAAGGTTTGCTATCGACAGGTTCTTTTGATGTGGTCTTAGTAGATTGGCGTCTTCCCGAGGAAGATGGTTTAAACTTTATTGCTCGAGTCAAGGAAAAATTTCCTTTAGTTCAGTTTATCATGGTAACTGCCTTTGGCTCTATAGAAAGGGCAGTAGAAGCCATGAAAGTAGGAGCTTATCAATACATCACCAAACCAGTGAATCTTGAGGAACTGCTTGTTATTATAGATAAGGCTTTCAAAGAAATAGAACTTGAAAGAGAGGTTGAGCTACTTAAAACCACTTTGAGAAGTCGTGAGTCTTTTGAAATTTCTGATATTGTTTCGGAAAGTCCTAAGATGAAGGAAGTTCTCAAACTTGTTCGAAAAATTGCCGAAACTGACATAACTGTTTTGATTCTTGGTGAATCCGGAACAGGGAAGGAAGTTATAGCTAATTTAATATATACCCTTAGTCCTAGAAACGATAAGCCCTTTTTGAAAATAAACTGTGCAGCTATTCCCGAAGGACTTCTTGAAAGCGAACTTTTTGGCCATGAAAAGGGTGCCTTCACAGGAGCTGATCGGCTAAAAATTGGATTGTTTGAAATGGTAAAAGGGGGAACTCTTTTCCTTGATGAAATAGGCGATATGCCTCTCTCGCTTCAATCAAAGCTTTTGAGGGTGCTTCAGGATGGAACCTTTATAAGGGTTGGAGGCACAAAGGAAATAAAGGTTGATGTTAGAATTATTACCGCAACCAACAGGAACCTGGAACAGATGGTAAGAGAGGGAAGGTTTAGAGAAGACTTATACTGGAGGCTCAATGTATTCCCCATAAAACTTCCACCCCTTAGGGAGAGGCGGGAAGACATACTTCCCCTTGCTAATTATTTCTTAAAAAGATGCTCCCAAAAACTTGGCAAAAGGGTGGTCTCAATTAGTAGGGAAGCTGGAGAAAAGCTTATAAACTATCAATTCCCTGGCAATATAAGAGAACTTGAACACCTAATAGAGCGGGCTGTAATACTTTCAGAAGGAGAGATTCTTACTTCTTACGATTTAAAAATTGGGGAATCCTCCCAGGATTTTGATGGCTGTTTCTTGGAGAGGGCACCTTCAAAATGCCCCTTTTGGACGCTTCCCCTGGTTGATGCGGTCAAATTGCTTGAAAGTAAAAGGATCAAAGATGCCCTGGAAAAAAGTGGTGGAGTTAAAACCAAAGCAGCAGAACTTCTTGGAATTTCAGAAAGAGTTCTTCGATACAAACTGGAACACCTAGATTAAGCTATCTTTGGCAATCTAAGAAGTTTTTGCTGGATGGTGGGCCGTGCTGGACTCGAACCAGCGACTCTCTGCTTAAAAGGCAGATACTCTACCGTCTGAGTTAACGGCCCCCATGGCTTGAAAGCTTTAATTGGGTATCAAAAACTGTGGCAAAAGTCAAGAAATTTTACGATTCACCGTCTTTCATGCCCCAGCTAAAGCCTGTGGAATAAAAGGCGAAAACTTCATTGAACAGGTGGTAGGGTTAGCCCTAACCGAACTTAAGCCCATGGAGAGGAGGATCTTTGCACGGATATTGGCCCCTCAATGAAGTGGGAAGCCCTCAAGTTTTAGCCATGGGAGAATGTCACGTTTTAGACCATATGACTGCTACAGCTTTGGCTGGCTTATCTCCAACGCACCTAAAGGCATGACTTATGGAAGAATCGAAGTAAATGCTATCACCTGGTTCAAGAATCTCAACTCTATCAACAGTTCTAAATTCCACTTTTCCCTCAAGGACATATAAGAATTCTTCTCCTTCGTGGGTTGTAAAATTCATTTTCTCCTTTTCAATAGGAGGAAACTCCACAAAGAAAGGTTCCATGTGTTTGTCTCTTTTTTTCGTCTCAAGGGATTCGTAGATGTAAGAAACTTCACCTTCTCGCTCGTGGTGAGGTCTTCTGCCTATTTTTACGCGCTCGTGCTTTCTTGTTATAGATATTTTTTCTGACGTTGCCTCGTCCTGGAAAAAATAACTTAAGCTGACATTTAGAGCCTTGGCTAATTTTAGAAGAGTAGCGATAGGAGGAATAACATAGTCATTTTCTATCTGCGATAGAAAAGGCTTAGAAAGTCCAGTTTTATTCGCCAATTCTTGAAGAGTATACTTATACTTGCTTCTAAGGTCTCTTATTTTGCTGCCTATCTTTAAAGCCTTAACAGCTATCGCTAAATCATTGTCTTCTGGCATCTTTACTGCTCTCCAGTTGTGGTTGAATGGTAATTTCAGGATTCTTAGGCTTTTTGAAGATAACAAACATCGTATTTTTTAGCAAGATTTTTTTGGAAGGGAGGATAGAACACAAAACTTAGTTTGTGTTCTATCCTATTGAACTTACAGAGAAAGTTTGTTGACCAAACTTTTTACCGCTTCAACGGATTTCTTAAAGGCTTCTTTTTCTTGATCGGTAAGTTTAATTTCTATTACCTTTTCCACACCGTTTCCGCCAAGTATAACGGGAACTCCTACGAAATAGCCTCCAACATCATATTCTTTATCGCAGTAGGCAGCGCAAGGGAGAAGTCGTTTTTGATCTTTTATGATAGCTTCAGCCATAAGCACTGCCGATGCTGAGGGAGCGAAAAAGGCGCTTCCAGTTTTGAGAAGATTTACGATTTCGCCTCCACCATTTCTTGTTCTTTCAACAAGAGCTTCTATCTTTTCCGGTGGAAGTAGCTCAGTAATGGGAATGCCTCCCACGGTGCTATATCTTGGAAGGGGAACCATGGTATCGCCATGACCACCAAGGACAAAAGCGGTTACATCTTCAACAGAAACACCCAGTTCCATGGCGATAAAGGTTCTAAATCTTGCTGCATCAAGGACGCCAGCCATGCCCATGACTCGGTTGGTTGGAAATCCACTGACCTTGTAAGCTACGTAAACCATGGCATCTAGAGGATTGGAAACAACAATGAGGTATGCATTAGGAGAGTATTTTGCAATTTGTTCCGTAACAGACTTTACAATCTCAGCATTTTTAAAAAGCAGATCATCTCTACTCATGCCAGGTTTTCTTGGAAGCCCCGCTGTTATTATCACAACGTCTGAATTGGCTGTATCGGCGTAGTCATTGGTGCCAATAACATTTACATTAAGACCTTCTACTGGAGAGGCTTCCAGGAGATCAAGGGCTTTTCCTTGAGGCATTCCTTCAACGATATCTAACAAGCATATGTCGCCAAGTTCTTTGATAGCAGACCAGTGGGCAGCTGTCGCCCCCACAAAACCTGCCCCAACAATGGTGATCTTTTTTCTCTTTAAGCTCATTAGCTCTCCTTCCATTCCTGCCTTACCTTTAATTAAAGTTTATTCGATGATAGCCAGCACATCTCCCTTTTGGACGCTATCGCCGGGTTTAAAATTGATTTTCTTTACCACACCTGCTACTGGCGCGGTAATGGTGTTTTCCATTTTCATTGCCTCAAGAACAAGAACAGGATCACCTTCTTTTACTGTTGCGCCCTCTTCAACTTCATATCTTACAATCATGCCAGGCATTGGCGCTTCAATTGGAGTGCCACCAGTAACTGGTGCCTTTGGCTTTGGTGGTGGAGCAGGTGAAACCAATGGTGGAGGAGATGGAGGAGGAGGAGGTGGTGGTGTAACGGTAGGTTGAGGCTTTGGTGGTGGAGGTGGAGCTGTAGGAGTTATAGAAGTGACTACAGGAGCACCGCCTACAGCCTCAACTTCAACCTCAAAATACTCACCATCTACAAAGACGTTAAACTTTCTAATACCTGGACCTTTTGGTGGAGCTTCTTTCTTTACCTTTTCCACGAGCAACCCCGCCTTTGCTTTTTTAATAAGTTCTTCCTCTCTTTTAACATCTTCTAGTGTTTTAGGTTTTACTTCATCGGGTATAGGTTCAAGCCCATATTTCCATCTCAGGAATCGCTTTCCTGTTGTGGGAAATAGGGCGTAAATTAAGACATCGTCAATATCTTTTGCCAAGCCCTCTACTTCTTTCTTGGCCTTTTCTAGCTCTGGTTCAAGGATATCGGCAGGTCTACACTCAATTGGAGTTTCACCTCTTGGATATCCCTTAAGAGCTTTGACTTGAACTTCCTTGTCAATGGGAGCGGGAGTTCTACCATAGAGTCCATAGCAAAGATCTTTTACCTGGGCAGTAATCATCTTATATCTTTCATCAGGGGTATCGAAAAGAACATTATTTACAGTTTGGATTCCAACGATCTGGCTTGTTGGGGTTACAAGAGGCACCTGGCCAAGTTCTCTTCTTACAATGGGAAGTTGTTTAAAGACTTCATCAAGTTTATCTAGAGCGTCCATTTCACGAAGTTGATTTATAAGGTTGGAGAGCATACCACCAGGTGTTTGATGGAGAAGGACATTTATATCAATTATGGATATGCGATCGTCCATAAGATGGCGATACTTTGGTGATATCTTTTCGAGGTATTCGCTACATTTAGCGATAAGTTTAAGATCCAGCCCTGGATCCCTGTTGGTTCCTTTAAGAGCTACAATAAGGGGTTCTACCGCGGGATGGGAAGTTCTGTAAGCCCATGGTGAAAGACAGGTATCAACTATATCAACTCCTGCCTCAATAGCTTTAAGAAGAGTCATATCGGCCATGCCTGATGTGAAATGGCTATGTAGATGGATGGGAACTTTTACAATTTCCTTAAGGGCTTTTATGAGTTCGTAAGCATCGTAGGGAGCAAGAAGGCCTGCCATGTCTTTTATGCAAATGGTATCTGCCCCCATATCCTCAAGCTCTTTTGCCTTGGTTAGATAATATTCTAGATTGTAAACGGGACCCCCCATTCGTGGTTCAGTAAGAGAATAGCAGATAGCGCCTTGAAAGTGCTTATTATGCTTTTTTATAACCTTTACCACCGTTTGAAAGTTTCTGAAATCATTCAAGGCATCGAAGACTCTGAAGATATCTATGCCGTTTATGCAAGCTCTTTCTACAAAGGCCTCCGCTACATCATCGGGATAATTTCTATATCCTACAAGGTTTTGTCCTCTAAGAAGCATCGAAAAGGGGGTATTTTTTATATACTTCTTAAGGGTTCTTATTCTTTCCCAGGGGTCTTCTGCCAAAAAGCGGTGCATAGTATCGAAGGTTGCACCACCCCATACCTCCATGGAATAGAATCCAACCTTGTCCATGTCTTCCGCGATGGGAATAAAGTCTTCTGTCCTTCCTCTAGTGGCAAATAGTGATTGATGTCCATCACGGAAGGTCAAATCTTGAATTTTAACTGGATTTGTTACTTCAACATTATCTTTATCTAAAAGACCCGCTACCAGAACTCCATGTTGTTGAGCCATACCTCGCTACTCCTTTTATGGGCTATTTTAGCATGCGCATCTGTAATAAACGTCTCATTTCCATTGATGACTGACGAACTGAAATTACCCATGGGCTTGTAACGCCAATGGGTTTTGGAAGCAGAACTTCTTTTGGTAAGACCTCTGGAGCCTTTTCCTGAACCATGGCTTCCATTTCTTCATACATTCTTATAGCTGCCGTTATAGCAGCCACTAATTTTGGTTGAAGCTCCATTACATGCTCCTTCTATAATCCGAGCTGATCTGAAATAGTTGCCATTGCTTTAATGCTTAGCTCAATAAAACTATCCAAATCCAAACCTAGGTGCTCGCAAAAAAGTATGTGCTCTCTGCTGACATTCCTTGCAAAGTCTTTGCTTTTCATCCTTTTTTTCACGAATTGAACAGAAAGGCTGGAAATTTTCTTATCTGGGTGAACAAGGGCTGAAGCCACTATAAGACCAGTAATGGTTTCCGATGCAGTAAGGGCATAGTCAAGATCTGATTTTCTCTCGATATTTAGGGCTTCTCCATTATGGGCTAGGATGGCCTGAGCAATTTCTTCTTTTAAGTTTTTTGAACTTAAAATTTCCAGAGTTTTTCTGCCGTGTTGTTTTGGATCCTGCTGGGTATATTCGTAGTCCAAATCGTGGAGAAGTCCAGCTAGAGCCCAATCTTTCCTGTCCTTTCCTAGCCTTTCTGCCAAAGCCACCATTATTGCTTCAGTGGCAAGAGAGTGCTTTATAAGGTTTTCAGACTTTATGTGCTCTTTTAAGATTTGAATGGCTTCTTCTCTTTCCAAGATACACCTCAAGCTTTTATGCTGCTTTTACCGCTCTTCTGGTCTTTTTCTTGAGTTTACTTATAGCCTTTCTCAGAGCTTCAACAGTCTTTTTATCCCCTGCAGCCCTGGCTTCCTCTCTTTTGGCCTTAAGTTCCCTAATTTTTGCCTTAAGGGCTCTCACATCAATAGTAGTATCTTTCTTTCTTTCGTCCTTTATTCCTCTAGCTTCCTTAATGACCCTTATAAGCTCTTCTTTGTTCATTCCATGAACACCAGTTACACCTTCTATGGTAAGAGCAATCTCCCGGAGTTCTTTTGCTGTCATCTTCTCAAGAGGTTTTTCCTTTTGAGCCTTTTCTTTCTTTGCCATCGTTCCTCCATCTCCTTTCTATTATTTGTTTTCACCCTTTAAATGGGTCAAAAAAGGAGTTATTAAATCAACCGGGACAGGGAAAATGGTTGTAGAATTATTTTCTGCTGCTATTTCCCTAAGAGTCTGTAAAAATCTCAGCTGGAGGGCTACTGGATATTTCTGAATAATCTCTGCAGCATCTGCAAGCTTTTGAGCTGCCTGGTATTCGCCCTCTGCACCAATAATCTTTGCTCTTCTTTCTCTTTCCGCTTCAGCCTGCTTTGCCATAGCTCTTTGCATTTCCTGAGGAAGGTCTATGTGTTTTAGCTCAACAACCGTTACCTTCACTCCCCAGGGATCAGTATGTTTATCCAGGATTTCTTGAAGATGGGCATTTATCTTTTCCCTTTCTGAAAGAAGCTCATCAAGTTCAGCCTGGCCACATACACTTCTTAAAGTGGTCTGGGCAAGCTGACTGGTAGCAAAAAGATAATTTTCTACCGATAAAACAGCCTTAACAGGATCTACCACTCTGAAATAGACCACCGCATTGACTTTTATAGATACATTGTCTTTTGTGATGACATCCTGAGGCGCTACATCCATAGCAACCAACCGAAGACTTACTTTCTGTATCTTATCTATCAAGGGAATCAGTATTATAAGACCGGGCCCCTTTGCACCAATCACCCTTCCTAACCTGAAGACAACGCCCCTTTCATACTCTTTAAGCACCTTTAAAGCATTTACCAGAAAAATCAGAATAATAACGATTGCAATAATAATCCCCAACACCTCACCCTCCTTTAAAGGCTTAACCAGCCTCGCTGGTTAGCCAACTAGAAAAAAGGTTAGTATTATTTAACATCGATTTTCTTTACACGCAACTTTAAATTGTCAATGGCCACTATTTCTACTTCCGCTCCCTTGGGGAGGGGTTCATCGCTTTCGGCGTTCCAGAGTTCTCCTTCCACAAAGACCTTCCCAACAGGGTCTAGGGGATGTTCGACAATGCCTTTTTTTCCAATTAGAGCTTCCATTCCTATTTTTGGTTTCATTCTTTGGGCTTTGTAGGTTAGAAAGGCCACTATAAGAAAAAAGAGACCTATTGTAAGAACTGAAGGTATCAAAATGGAGTAGGGAACGAGAACTTTTCCGTAGGGTGTTCTAAAAAGCATAATAAAACCTAAGGAAAGGGATGTTAGACCTGCTATGGCAAGCATCCCGTAGGAACTTACCTTAATTTCCAGGATGAAAAAGATAATTGCTAAGATAATAAAGAGAAATCCCGCATAGTTTACAGGGAGAGTTTGAAGAGCGTAGAAGGCAAGAATAAGAGAGATAGCTCCTACTACGCCGGGAAGAATAACACCTGGCTGAGATAGCTCAAAATAGAGACCTGCAAGTCCTATTAGTAGAAGAATGTAGGCTATGGTTGGGTTACTGATGGTTTTTAAAATTCTGTGACTTAAGCTTGGTTCAATGGTTTTGACTTCTAAGTTTTCGGTGTTTAGGACTTTTTTGAAGCCTTTTTTCGTAATTTCTCTTCCGTGAAGTTTCTTAAGTAGTTCTGGAATATCTTCTGCTACTATATCTATTACGTTTATCTTGTATGCCTCAAGAGCTGTGATGGAAACACTTTCCCTTATGGCCTTTTCAAGCCATTCTCCATTTCTAAATCTTTCTTCAGCAATGCTTTTTGCAAAAGCTACCATGTCGTTTACAACTTTTTCGTTCATCTTCTTTGGAACATCTTCTCCAGAGCCTGAAACTGGATGGGCTGCTCCTATGTTTGTTCCTGGTGCCATGGCAGCTATATCAGCAGAAACAGTGATTAAAACGCCTGCTGAGGCTGCCTGAGCTCCTGGCGGATAAACGAAAACAACCACAGGAAGGGGTGCATTCATGATTGCCTGAACCATCTTTCTCATGGATGTCATGAGCCCTCCAGGGGTGTCTAGAAGCACTAACAAGAATTCCGCTCCATCTTCTTTGGATTTTTCTATGGCTGTTTCTAGAAAGTCCTGAACAGCGGGATTTATGGTATCCTGAATAGATATCTTAGTGTAGTGAGCTGCAAAGGCCTCAAAGGGATTTATCAAAAAAATGGAAATAACAAAAATTGTAATGAAAAAACCTACCTTCTTTTTCATTATTAAGCCCCTTCGGTTGAAATTATTTTTAGAATGGCAACAAGATCTTCCCAGGCTTTTCTCTTTTCCAACGGATTTCTTAATAAGTAGGCAGGATGAAAGGTTGGTATTACCGTAATACCTTTCCATTTAAAGGTCTGTCCTCTGAGTTTGGAGATGGGAAGCTTTGAGCCAATTAGAGTTTCTGTTGCACAGCTTCCTAAGGCGCAGATGACAGCAGGTTTTATGATTTCAAGCTGTTTAATCAAAAAGGGACTGCAGGCTAAAACTTCGTCTTTAAGGGGGGTTCTATTCTTAGGGGGACGACACTTTACCACATTACAAATGTAAACATCCTTTCTTTCAAGTCCTATGGATTTTATCATCTTTGTAAGGAGTCTTCCCGCTTGTCCAACGAAAGGAAGCCCTTGCATATCCTCTTCATAGCCAGGACCTTCTCCTACAAACACAAGTTTTGCTCTGGGATTTCCATGACCAAAAACAAGGTTTGTTCTTGTCTGTGAAAGTCTACAACGGGTGCAACCATCAAGGAACTTAGCAAGTTTTTCAAGCTCCTTTTGGGGATCGTGAAAGTTAAAGTCTTCCTCAGTAGCTTTATAGATATTTATGTGCTCTATGCCCATGAATGTGAAGTTCTTACATAGAGCCATCATAGATCTAAGAATTTCTTCCATTTCTTATATCCTCAATTAGATCAAGCAGTTTTTCTGCCACCTCGTCTTTTGTAAGGCAGGGAAGGTCTATAATTTTACCGCCCTTACATATAATTTTAACCTTGTTAGTGTCGGTGCAAAAACCAGAATCAGGTCTTGTAATGTCGTTCGCTACTATCATGTCCAGGTTTTTTCTTTCAAGTTTCAGCGTGGCATTTTTTATTATATCTTCTGTTTCTGCAGCAAATCCAACCGTAATCTGACCTGGGGGTTTTCTCTTTCCAACTTCTGCTATGATGTCAGGATTTGGAACTAGTGTAAGGGATATACAATCGGATGTTCTTTTTATTTTACAAGTTTTCTGTTCTTCCGGTCTATAGTCTCCAACGGCGGCAGCCATTATGATGATGTCCATTTGAGGTGCCATGGTAGTTATAAGATCATACATTTCCATGGCGGATGTGACGTTATAGAGTTTTGTTTTCCAAGGAGGTTTTATATTTACAGGGCCTGACACGAGATGGACTTCTGCACCTCTTCTTACAGCAGCATCCGCTATAGCGTATCCCATTTTGCCACTTGATGGGTTTGAGATGAACCGAACAGGGTCAAAGAATTCTCTTGTCGGTCCTGCCGACACTAAGACTTTAACACCCTTAAGAGTCTGGGGAGTTAGAAAAGCTGAAATAGCATCAACAATTGTATCCACTGAGGGGAATTTTCCTTTTCCTTCTTCACCACAGGCCATCAAACCTTCTTCAGGTTCAAGAATGTAGAAACCTCTTTTCCTTAAGGTCTCAATATTTTCCATGGTTGCCGGATTTTCATACATTGCAGGATTCATAGCAGGACAAAACATCACAGGGGCTTTGGTGGCAAGGATGATTGTAGAGAGGTAGTCGTCGGCGATTCCATGGGCTACCTTTGCCATAATGTTTGCTGTAGCTGGTGCTACAACTACAATGTCTGCCATACGAGCTATTTTTATATGACCGATTTCTGCCTCACTTTTAAGAGAAAACATATCGATTGCAACAGGATTTTGAGAAAGAGTCTGAACAGTTAGAGGAGTTATAAAATGGCAGGCGTTTTTGGTCATTACAACATGAACGTCACCTCCTTCTTCTATGAGCTTTCTTATGAGATCCATGGATTTGTAGGCAGCTATACTGCCTGTTATTCCAAGAACTATGGTTTTTCCTTTAAGGACAGGTCTTGCCATAGGTGTTACCTCATATTCTTGATTGGGATGGTGCTACGTAGATTTCCAGGTAAGTATAAAAAAGCTTGGGATAGATTATAATTACGCAGTTTTTTGGTGGTTTTTCGAAGATAAGAACTGATTTATTGTAACGAAAACCACTTTTAAACTGCCATTTTTCCTTTGTCATAGCTACTTGAAAGAAGTCGACCAGGGAGTTTGGTTCAACTCTTCCTTTGAATACTAACACGCCAGCTTTGAACTGCCCCATGTGGAATACCCGTGATTCGCTGTTTATAATGTCCATCTCTTGGGGAATGGGGATATCTTCAAAGTCGTAAAAAAGAGGTGTTATTGGATAGCTTTGAGCTGGAGAGGAAGTTTGGGAGTAAGCTGGGGGTGTTGGTGTGTTTGTTGAATCCGGAGGAGCTTGAGATATTGTTAAGGGCTGGCCAGAGGATGTTGGAGGAGGTGGCGGAGGAACGGTTCTTGAGGAAGCACAGCCTATTATCAAAATAGATATTGTCATAAAAAGCAGTATGTTTTTTGTTTTCATGGCTTAAACTCCCTAAAAAAATGGGTTTGTTTTTCTTTCCTTTCCAACGGTTGTTTTGGGGCCGTGGCCGGGATAGACTACCACATCGTCTCCAAGAGGAAAAATCTTTGTTCGAACTGAGTTTATCAATTGTTCGTAAGAACCTCCAGGGAAATCCGTCCTTCCAATGGAACCATCAAAGAGGGTATCTCCAACAAATATTATCTTTTCCTCAGGAATGTAAAAAGAAACGTGTCCTGGCGTGTGTCCAGGAGTTTCTATTACTTTGAGCTTTATGGAGCCAAAGGTGAGGATTTCTCCTTCTCTTAAAAACTCGTCAACTTCCTTTTCCATTGTTGGAAACTTTCCTGAAAGGAGTGCACCAAGTCCCACCATACGGTCTTTTAGTAAAGGCTTGTCTAGGGGATGGATGTATATCTCCCCCCCACAAAGCTCTTTAAGTGCCCAGGCGTCCAATACGTGGTCAAAGTGGCCATGGGTAAGAAGGATGGCTTTCAATGCTACATTCTTAGATTCTAGGAGTTTACATATCCTTTTTGCTTCCCCTCCTGGATCTATTACAACAGCTATGCTGTTTTCTGGATCCATCAGAACGTAGCAGTTTGTTTGAAGCATTCCAACAACAAGATGTTCTATTACCATTGTTCTTGCCTCCTTCAATTAATCTTCCAGGACGATCAACTCTTCAAGGGACTTTCTGTGAGATCTTTGGTTTCTATGAAGGGGATGACCTATTGCAACAACAGCCATTAGCTCAAGATTTTCGGGAAGTCCTAGAGATTCTCTTACTTTGTCCTTGTTTTTTAGGATTTCCCCTATCCATACCGCTCCAAGACCATGGGCATGGACAGCAAGGAGTAGATTCTGAAGGCACGCTCCTATAGATTGACAATCTTTGACGTAGTCGTAAGAAACGGTCTTATCAAGAAACACCGGAATGGCAACAGCGGACGACTCAATTATATGTCCATAACGGGTAAATTGGGCAATTTTTTTCTTTGATTCCTTTTTCCAAAGAATGGCAAATCTCCATGGTTGGTTATTAAGTCCCGATGGAGCCCAGGAAGCAGCTTTAAGGATTTCAAGGATTTCTTCTCTCGATACGGGTTTATCGGTAAATTCTCTTATGCTCCTTCTTTCGTAAATAGCCTTTAGTATGGCCTCTTTAAGTTCCTTTGTCATATTTTAAACCTCCTCTTGGGTTGGAAAATTACCCTTATAAATGTTGGTTATACTGTTTTTTAGATGGAATATCAACGCAAGGCGGGCAAGAAATAGGAATTTTTAATTCTCATATCTAACCGTAATGAACTTTCAGTTCCCATTTGAAAGATCAGTTTTGGTAGCCTTTTAAAGGCCTTATCTGGCAAGGCTTTAATGGCTACCAGGTGGATATAGATTTTCTTGGCACTTTTTAAAAGAAAGGGAATTGGTAGTTCCTTTTAAAGGGTGTTTTTGGTTTGGGAAGGCATCTTTTTTGAAGAAAGTTATGGAAGGTAAAGGGTTGGCACGGTTAATGCTAAAATAAAAGGGCAAGATATCGGTTAGTAGGTTAACCGATATCTAAAAAATAAAACCCCGTTGTGGGGTGAAAAACTAAATAGTTAAATTTTTGGAGGATGATGTATGAAGAAGTTTTTAAGAACCGCTATGGCTTTGGCAATGGCTCTTGCTGTTGGATTGACTTTCAGTGTTCCCTATGTAACAGCAGCAGAAGAGGCTAAAAAAGAGGCGCCAGCTCCTGCAGAGGCTAAGAAGGGAGCTCCGGAAGCTAAAATGATTACTCTTAAGGGAAAGATTGAGGCTGTTGAAAAAGATGTTGTTATCAAGACGGAAGATAACAAGACCTATAAGCTAGAAGGTGAAAAGGTTAAAGAGTTTGTTGGCAAAGAAGCTGAGGTAACTGGAACTCTTGATGCCTCTGGAAAAGTAATCCAGGTTAAGGAAATAAAGCCGGTAAAGTAACTAAGGTGTAACTTAGGATAGGGGGCGGGGAACTGAAAGTTCCCCGCCTTTTTTATTTTCTTAGGTTGCTACTTGTTGATCTTAAAGTTGCCATGTTGAGAACTGTAGAATCGCCATGGCTATCTTCTCCCAGGCTTTAGGGGTTTGGCGAGAATTGAGGTGGCTTTGAGGCATTTCGTAGGCTAGCCCGTTGGGATCATTTAGTAGCGAGAAGGTGTTAAGCCTGGGTGAAGTTTTGATTGTTGTTTGTTTGTGATTTAAAGTTTTCCTTGTTTATCCCGTATTTTTTCATAAGCTTTCTAAGTTGCCTTGGAGTTATACCAGCATAATCTGCCGATACCTTAATCTTTCCGCCGTGGATTTTAAGAACCCTTGAGATGTATGCTTTTTCAGCTTGCTCAACGACATACTTTCTAAACTGAGAGATGGTCATTTTGTTTTCCGATGGGGTAATGAGTCTTATAGTATCCATTATGCAAACTTTGTCTTTTCTGACGGAATTCATGATATCTAGTGGGAAATTCCGTGGTGTTAATCTATCGGAGGTTTCCAGGATATAGGCTCTTTCCATTACGTTCTCTAATTCCCTTATATTACCAGGCCAGTTGTAGTGTTCAAAGGCTTCCATCACTTCGGGGTCTATGGTGGTTATGTTTTTCCGGTGTCTTCTGTTAAGTTTTTCAAGGATTGTTTCAACAAGAATAGGAAGATCTTCCTTTCTTTCCCTTAGAGGAGGCACGTAGATAGGGAAAACGTTAAGTCTGTAGTAAAGATCCTGCCTGAATACTCCCTGTTCGGCAAGGATTTTTAGGTCAACATTGGTTGCTGCGATGATTCTTACATCGGTTTGGATAGTGTGTTCCCCTCCTACTCTATAGAACACGCCTTCCTGAAGAACCTGAAGTAGCTTTATTTGCACTGCAGGTGTAATGGTTCCTATTTCATCCAGGAAGATGGTGCCGCCGTTGGCTATTTCAAATTTTCCAAGCTTTCTTCTTACAGCGCCGGTAAAAGCTCCTTTTTCGTGCCCGAAGAACTCGCTTTCTATAAGATTTTCTGGGATAGCTCCGCAGTGAACCGGTATGAAGGGTTTGTCGAATCGATGGCTGTGTTCGTGAATAAGCTTTGCTAGGATGTTTTTTCCTGTTCCTGTTTCTCCCGTTATTAATACGGTGGCGTCTGTTTGGGCAACTCTTTTAATATCTTCGAAGACCTTTTGCATTAAGGGGCTGTTTGTTCTTACCAGATGGGCAAGGGTGATTTTCCAGAAAAAGCCGTTTTCTGGTTTAGTATCACCAATGAGAGAGGTAAAAACAGTATCCAGGACATGTTTAAGCTCTGCTGGTTTGATTGGGTAGCTAAGATGCGTCCTTGCACCGGCCTTTACGGCCTTAAGACCTTCAGAGACTCTTTCTTTGGGAGCCATTATAACGATGGGGATATTTCCTATTTGGGCTTTCAGGTTTTTTATTTCCTCGCTTATTTTGGTGTTCTTCTTTTCGTCTTTTAGAAAATCTATGTCTATAAAAACGACCTGAGGTTTTTTGGAAATAATGGTTTCTCCAAGGTTGAGGTTGCTTTCTACGAGCTCAACTTTTACGTTTTCCTTTAAAGCGTTATTTAAGGTATTGAAGATGTCTTTTTGGTTTGTAAAAACGGTTACTAACCTCATAGCAAAACTTTCCTATATTTCATTTTTTAAGTTTTAGCGCTTATGTGGATTAGCACATTTTAAAAATGTAGAAAATGAAAATCGGGAGGTTTAACTATGATTTGCCTGTAGATTTTCTGGTTTTCCAGGGTGAATTAATAGGAAGGGTAGTCCTGTGACTAGTGTGAAAAAATACAGTCCTCCCTGGTAAGCAAAAGACAGGGCAAGACTTTCGGCCTTAGAGAATCCAAAAGGAGCTAGTGCAAGCCAGAAGGCCATTTGCATCACACCTAGAGATCCAGGAGAAGAAGGTATAAGTATGCCTAGGTTAACAAAAAGAAGAACCAACAGAGCTTCCTGATAAAGACTTTCACCTTTGGTATTAAGGAGAATAAAAACAGAGAGATAATTACTTATCCACGCTGCCAGACTTAGAATACTCAATAAAACCACGATTTGGGGGTTACTTAGCTGTTCCAATGGATGGATGAATTGTTGGATAAAATTTAGAATAGATTTTACAGACTTAGGAAGTTTGTGTGGCTTTCTTATATTTTTGCTCATTTTGATGACCGCTAAGAAAAGCAAGCTGGATAAAGCCACAATACCGGGAAGGGTCCAAACTTTTCCTTTTATGGGCTTTTCAAGCCCACTTACGCCTATGCCTATAACCAATAGAAGGCAAAGACACAGGACATCGAAAGCCCTTTCTATAAATATGGTTGAAAGGGAAGAGGCTATTGGAATTCTGGTAACAGTTGAGAGATAACCCGCTCTAACCACTTCTCCAGCTCGTAGAGGTAAGAAGTTATTAGCTAAATATCCTACCATCAATCCTCCAAAAAGTCTTGAGAAACTTACCTTTCCAAAAGCCCTAGTAGTTACGTGCCACATAAGTGCTCTAAAAACACATCCCAGGCCGAAAAAGCAAGTAGAAAGCAGAACCACACAAGGATTAACAGTTTTAATGATCATAAGAACTTCTGAAAGTGAAGTTTTATAAAAGGCCACGGCTAAGAGAACACCGGTGATTAGAAAGCTTATAAAAATTCTAATGATCCTTTTAATTTTCACAGCTATCTTTCTTTTCGCTTTGATGTTCTAATGATAAACACAATCACTCCTGTAAGAGTCAACAGACCAATAATACCTGCAGCATAAACCTTTACTGGGCGATAATTGAACTCCACCACGTGTTTGCCCTGGGGCACCACCACACCCCGCAGGAGACCGTTTGCACAATATATAGGGGTCTCTTTCCCATCAACGTATGCCTTCCAGCCGGGAAAGTACTGGTCGGAGAGGACAAGAAAGCTAGGGCCATCTGGGGATTCCACATCTATAACAATGTGATCAGTATCGTATTTTTCGATTGTTGCCACTCCTTTAGCGAAATACGTTCTTCCTATTCTTGAAATGTCTTCAGAATTCACTAACGCCGTCTCTGCTGGGTTAAACTCGAAAAGTTCAAATCTCCTCCTCACGTCTTCTATGTCGCCGGCAACCTTCAGGTTGCTAACTGTGAAGGCTCGCGGCAAGCAGTTCTTGTTTTCGTAAACCACCCAGCTGTCATTCTCAAACACCTTCTGGTAAACCGGTATTCCTTCCTTTCCGCCAGGATCCTGGCTAGCAATGTAAGGCGGGGCGAAATTGCTTAGTTCCTTAACCTCGACATTTCTTACCACGATGGGCTCCTTGGAAAAGGTAAAAACCCGCAGTTCCACCTGCGGCGGGATGTGGCCTCCGGTGTTAATTATTCTGTAAAAGGTGCGGTATACTTGCTTGACCTCGTGCGCATTCACATCGAGCTCTTGCTCTGGGAAGTCGTAGTTTGGGCCACCATACAGGTCAAAAGAAAGCGCGGCTGTGAGTTCTTTCCCCGCCGAGCGGGCCTCTAGGCTTAGGAGATAGAAGGTATTAGGACGCAGAGAGAGCCGCTGATGAAGCATGCTCACCGCACACCCGTCGGGGGAAACAAGGAAAAATTCACCTTCTCCCAGTTCTTTGCTGTTAATAAGATCCCATCGCCTCAAGGGAATGTTCCGGCAAGTCGGCACCCCAACGGCCGTCTTAATTTCCTCGAGCCTGTACTTCTGCACGTCTTGTTGGGGGACGACCACGTACCGCGCATTGAGTGTGCTTAATATGAGGTTGTTTTGCAGGAGCCCGGCCCAGTTGCTGGAAGTCGACCAGTGCTTCATGTAAAGTAGTTCGGCGAAAGTAGAAGTGATGAGGGGATCGTATCCGTTGAGGGTGTGAACCTCTGCGGGAATGTTGTACAAGTTAGAATGAGGGACTATAAAGACACTTCTATCCCAGAATGTGTTTTCTTTAATATACTCAAAGATAGGGTTCTGAAATAGATGATTGACGTCAAGTATTTTCGGGTTATCTGGCCGAAAACGGTCGAGATAGTAACCGTTCCAAATAACAAGAACAGGTATGAGACAGTATGAGATAATTAGGGTGGCACGGCGAGCGAGACTTTTCTGAGGTGAACACCTGCTAGTTTTGTACGTGACAAAAAGCCAAACGACGAACAATGAATAAGACAGGAATGTTTCGACTAAATTATAGTTGCTTAAACTTACAACGCGGGCGATTGTATCAATAGCTTTCTGAGTAAGAAGGTGTCTACTTAAGGGATCGACAATGAGCATTTTAATAAGTATGGCAAGAAGTGCGCTGCATGCGGTGACAGTAGCTGATGCTACTGTTAAGCTTTTTATGCTTATTACATCACGGTTATACAATAAGCGATTTAACGCTATGGCACTTAGAACGGCAATGGCAAAATTATACGCCAATAGGTGCCTTGCAGGAACTCTGAAAAGATTATAAATAGGTATGTAATACATTAAGTGGTATAGTGGGTTATATTTTCCAAGTGCTAAGAAGAATGCAAATATAGCAACTAACCCCCAGAAGAAGGTCTAGGTGACTTCATCTTTTCTAGGTTTAACGACCGCCCATATT
>FWWM01002180.1_pt1 | contig 54415 bp, 56 predicted proteins | sample 2228351 | NCBI WGS metagenome assembly FWWM01 (sample SAMEA103939774, study PRJEB20133) | metagenome | reverse complement strand
TGCCCCGGAACGTGCGCCTGGCGGAGGCCCCGAGCTTCGGCCGCACCATCGCCCAGCACGCCCCCACGTCCCCGGGGGCCCACGCCTACCGGCGTCTGGCGGAGGAGGTGATCGCCCGTGTCCAGGAAAGCTAGCGGCCTGGGGCGGGGCCTCGAGGCCCTGCTCCCCAAGGGGGGTGGGGGGGTGGTGCGCCTGCCCCTCTCCGCCCTTAGGCCCAACCCCCACCAGCCTAGGCGGCGCTTTTCCGAGGAGAGCCTAAAGGAGCTTGCGGACTCCATCCGGGAAAAGGGCCTCCTCCAGCCCCTTCTGGTCCGCCCCAAGGGGGAGGGGTACGAGGTGGTGGCGGGGGAAAGGCGCTACCGGGCGGCCCTCCTCGCGGGGCTTACGGAGGTCCCCGCCCTGGTGCGGGACCTCACGGACCAGGAGGCCCTGGAGATCGCCCTGGTGGAGAACCTTCAGCGGGAGGACCTCTCCCCGGTGGAGGAGGCCCGGGGCTACCAGGCCCTCCTCGGGATGGGCCTCACCCAGGAGGAGGTGGCCCGGCGGGTGGGGAAGGCCAGGCCCACGGTGGCCAACGCCCTGAGGCTCCTCCAGCTCCCCGAGGAGGTCCTAGAGGCCCTGGAGGAGGGGCGGATCAGCGCGGGCCACGCCCGGGCGCTTCTCATGCTCCCGGAGGAAAAGCGGCTTTGGGGGCTTAGGGAGATTCTGGAAAAGGGGCTTTCCGTGCGCCAGGCGGAGGCCCTGAAGGAGCGGCTTAAGGAGAAGGCCCCTAAGGAGCCTTCGCCGCTTTCCCTGGAACTTTCCCGCCACCTGGGCCTTCCCGTGCGGGTGGTGGGGGGGAAAAGGGGCCGGGTGGTCATCCACTACCGCTCCCTGGAAGAGTTGGAGGCCCTCTTGGAGCGCCTGGGCTACCAGGCGTAGCCGAAGAGGACCCGCACCGCCCCGTCCCGGTCCGTGCGGTAGACCCGCACCTCATAGGACTTTAGCCGCTCCAGCACCTCAGGGTGGGGGTGGCCGTGGGGGTTTTTCCCCACCCCGATGAGGGCCACCTTGGGCCGGGCCTGCTCCAAAAGCCGTAGGCTCGTGCCCGTGCGGGAACCGTGATGGCTCACCTTGAGGACCTCCACCGGGGGGGCCTCCAGGGCCTCTTCGGCCTCCTGGGGCAGGTCGGCGAGGAGGAGGGCCCTACCCTTGCCGAAGCCCAGGAGGAGGGCCAGGCCGTCCCGGTTCTCCTCCCCGCTTAAGGTCTCCGGCCAGAGGACCTCTACCGTGCCCCTTCCCACCCGTAGGCGCGTCCCCGCCCCCGGCCGCAGGGTGGGGATCCCCTTCGCCTTTAGGGCCCTCGCCAGGGGATCTTCCTCCCCAAAAGCGGGGGAGAGGAGGGCGAGGCCCACCGGGACCTCCTCCACCACCTTAAGGAGCCCGCCCGCATGGTCGGCGTCGGGGTGGGTGGCCACCAGGACCTCCAGGGCCTCCACCCCGAGGGCCCTAAGGGCCCGCACCACCCTCTCCCCCATCTCGGGCCGCCCCCCGTCCACCAGGACCTCGGCCCCGCCCAGCCGGGCCAGGAAGGCGTCCCCCTGGCCCACGTCCAGGGCCCAGAGGTCCAGGGGCTTGGGCCAGGCCTGGAGGAGGCCCAGGAGGGTGGGAAAAGAGGATAGGAGGAGGGCCTTCCCCCAGGGAAGGCGGCCGTGGAGGGCGAGGAGAGGGGGGAGGAGGGCCAGGTAGTAGAAGGCGAAGCCCAGAGGGGCGGTCTCCCCCATGCGGAGAAGGGGGCCCCGGCTTCCCCCCTCGGCCAGGGCCAGAAGCCCTTGGGCCAGGGGCTCCGCCAGGGGGGCAAGGGGGGCCCCGAGGAAGAGCTTCAGGAACCCCAGGGGCACCAGGAGGGCGGCCAGGGGCAGGGCCAGGAGGTTGGTGAGGGGGCTTAGGAGGGGCAGGAGGTGGAAATGGTGGAGGAGGAGGGGGAGGAGGAGGCTTTGGGCCGCCAGGGTAGCGGCGAGGCCCCCCAGGACCCACCCCCAGGGCCCCGGAGGCGGCCTCAGGGCGGGAAGGACCAGGGCCATGCCGAGGACGGCCAAATGGGAGAGCTGGAAGCCAAGGCCCAAGACCGCCTCCGGCCGGAGGAGGAGCTGGAGGAAGAGGGCCACCCCCAGCCCCTGGAGCACCCCCGCCCGCCCCAGGCCCAGGAGAAGCCCCAGGAGGGAAAGCCCCCCCATGAGGCTCGCCCGCACCAAAGAGGGGCTCGGCCCGGCCAGGAGCAGGTAAAAGCCCAGGGCCAGAAGGGCGAGGAGGAAGCGCGCCCTTCCCAAGGGGTAGAGGAGGAGGAAGGCCCCGAGGAGGAGGCCCACATGGAGCCCGGAAAGGGCCAGGAGGTGGGCAAGCCCCGCCTTCTGGAAAAGAGGGTAGAGCTCCTCCAGGCCCCTTTTCTCCCCCAGGACGAGGCCTTCCAGGACCTCTTTGGCCTCGGGGGAAAGCCCCTGGGCGAGCCGCTTTCGGAAGGCCTCCCCAAAGCCTCCCATTCCCCCTACCCTTTCCGCCTCTTCCGCCTTCAGGACCCCTTTGGACCCCTGGGAAAGGAGCCAGGCCCGCTGGTCCAGCCCCCCGGGGTTGGTCCGGCCCTCGGGAGGGGCAATGTACCCCCGTAGCCGGTAAAGCCCGTCCTCCAAAGGAGGGTAGTGGGCCACCCAAAGGCGGTGGCCTTCCCACGCCGTAAGCCCCCCTTCCACCCGGAAGACCCCCTCCACCCGCGCCCCGTAGGGGGGCTCGGGGAGGGGGAGGAGGACCCCTCGGCCCAGGACGAGGAGGAAGCCCAGGAGGAAGGGAAGGCGGAGGAGGGGAAGGCCAAGAAGCCCCAGGGCCCAGAGGGGGTGGAGGAGGGCGAGGGCTCCTAAAAGCCCCCCCAGGCCAAGGCCGATGCCGACGGACCTCATGGCCGCACGTAGGGCCTAAGCCGCTCCAGGGTCTTGGGGCCGATCCCCTTCACCTGGAGGAGGTCCTCCACCTCTCGGTAGGGGCGGCCCTCCAGGATCCTCTGGGCCAGGGCGGGCCCCACCCCGGGCAGGGCCAGGAGCTCCTCGTAGCTGGCCTCGTTGAGGCTCACCGGGGCGGGGGGAGGGGGGGTGAAGGCCACCTTCCCCAGGGCCTCCACCCGCACGGGGGCGGGATGGGGGAAGACCTTGGGCCAGAGGGCTGAAAGGCCCAGGAGGGCTACCGCGAGGAGGTAGAGGCGGACCAGGCGGTGAGGGCTAGGCCAAGCCCCCCAAGCGCCGCCCCCACCTGGGCCCAGGGGTCGGCCCCCGGGTTCAGGGCCAGGAAGGCCACGGCGTAGGCCAGGCTCAGGAGGGCCACCAGGCGCAAGGGGAGGGCCAAAGGGTTCCGCCCCCCTGGGGCCGGTGGGGCGGCGGGCGCCGGCTGGGGTGGGGTTGGGGCCGGTTCCGGGGCCAGCTCCACGGAAGGGGGCTTGGCCGCGGGTGGGGGCGGCTCTTCCTCCCACACCGGCTTGGGGGGTTCAGGGGGCTTGGGGGGCGGGGCCTGGGTGGATTTGCGCGCCCGGGCCACGTGGGGCTTGAGCCCCTCCAGAAAGCCCTTGAGCTCCTCCACGGGGAAGGCCTTAAGGGGGATGTCTAAGAAGGCCTCCTCCCCTTGGACCCGCACCACCCCCCCTTCCGCCCGGGCCACCCGGCGGATCTGGGCCAAGGCCAGGCGCCTCACCCCTCCTTCGTCCAGCAACAGGAGTTCCCGCTCCGTCACCGCCAGAAGACCCCCAGGACCCTCCAGCTTCAGGAGGGGGGACTCCCCCAGGCGGGCGAGCTCGGCTTCATACTTGCCCATGGCCCCATTGTATACTCCCCCCATGCCCCTCCGTCTGGGCCACCGGGGCGCACCCCTAAAGGCCAAAGAGAACACCCTGGAAGCCTTCGCCCTGGCCCTCGAGGCCGGGCTGGACGGGTTTGAGCTGGACGTGCAGTTCACGGAAGACGGGGTCTTGGTGGTGCACCACGACTTCACCCTGGAGGGCGTGCCCGTCCGGGCCCTAAAGCGGGAGGACCTTCCCCCCTACGTGCCCACTCTGGAAGAGGTCTTGAAGGCCTTCCCGGAGGCCTGGATCAACGTGGAGCTCAAGAGCATCCCCGGGGAGACGGACGGCCGGGAGGAGGCCCTGGCCCGGCTCCTGGGCCGCCACCCCTCCCCCAGGGTCTGGGTGAGCTCCTTTGACCCCTTGGCCCTCCTGCGCCTGAAGCGGCTTGGGGTCAGGCCCCTGGGCTTTCTCTATAGCGTACGGGAGGCGGAGGAGCTGGCCCCGTGCCTGGGGGTGGAATGGCTCCACCCCGAGGAGCGCCTCCTCACCCCAGAAGGGGTGGCCCGGCTCAAGGCCCGGGGCTACCGCCTCCTGGCCTGGACGGTGAACAGCCGCGCCCGGGCGGAGGAGCTAGTCCGGATGGGGGTGGACGCCCTGGTGGGGGACCGGCCGGAGGCCCTCGTATAATGGGGGGGCTATGGCGAACCTGAAGAGCCTGCCCGTGGGGAAAAAGGCGCCCGAGGTGGTCCACATGGTCATCGAGGTGCCCAAGGGTTCGGGCAACAAGTACGAGTACGACCCCGAGCTCGGGGCCATCAAGCTGGACCGGGTCCTGCCTGGGGCCCAGTTCTACCCCGGGGACTACGGCTTCATCCCCTCCACCCTAAGCGAGGACGGGGACCCCCTGGACGGGCTCATCCTCTCCACCTACCCCCTCCTGCCCGGGGTGGTGGTGGAGGTCCGGCCCGTGGGCCTTCTCCTCATGGAGGACGAGAAGGGGCAGGACGCCAAGATCCTGGGGGTGGTGGCCGAGGACCAAAGGCTGGACCACATCCAGGACATCGGGGACGTGCCCGAGGGGGTGAAGCAGGAGATCCAGCACTTCTTTGAGACCTACAAGGCCCTCGAGGCCAAGAAGGGCAAGTGGGTCAAGGTCACGGGCTGGCGGGGCCGGGAGGAGGCCTTGGCGGAGATCCGCGCCTCCATGGCCCGCTACGGGGGCTAGGCCCCTTTTCCCGGGCGTAGAATCCCCTTAGGAGGGCGGGTATGGTCTGTCCGGTGTGCGGGGAAGCCTTGGACCTGGAGGGGGTAAAGCCCGGGGAGATCCTGGACTGCGAGGCTTGCGGGGCGGTGCTGAAGCTCCTCTCCGACGGCACCCTGGAGGTGGTGGAGCCCCCGGCGGAAGGGGAGGTCCTCTTCGGCCTCGAGGCCTTCGGCGAGGGGGAGGAGGTGGTCTTACGCTTCAGCGACGGAACCCTGGAGGAGGAGGTGCGGGTCCTTAGGGCGGAGCTCAAGGAGGCCCTGGCCCGCCTGGAGGAGGGGGTGGGGGAGGAGCCCCCGAAGGAGGCGGAGGACGAGCCCAACCTGGAGCCCGACTACCTCACCGTCCACGTGGAGGGCCAGGAAGGGCCCCTCGCCCTGCGCCGCATCCTCTTCCAGGGGGCGGAGGACCTTTTGGAGTTCTCCCTGCCCTCGGGCTCCTTGTACCAGCTCCCCTTCCGCAAGGCCCTGGAGTACCTCAGGCCCATCCTCCTGTAGCGTGCGCCTGGTCCTGGTCCCCACCCCCATCGGCCACCTCAAGGACATCACCCTACGGGCCCTGGAGGTCCTGAAGGAGGCGGAGGTGGTGGCCTGCGAGGACACCCGGCGCACGGGCCTCCTCCTCCGCCACTACGGGATCCCCACCCCCACCCTGCGCCTGGACCAGCACACGGTGGGGCGGGCCAAGGAGGTCCTCGCCCCTTACCGCTACGTGGCCTACGCCACGGACGCGGGCACCCCGGGGATCTCCGACCCCGGGGCGGAGCTGGTCCGGTTGGCCTTAGAATGGGGGTGGCGAGTGGAAGCGCTTCCTGGTCCCACCGCCCTCATCCCCGCCCTGGTGGTCTCCGGCCTCCCCACCCACCGCTTCACCTTTGAGGGCTTCCTGCCCAAGGGGGGGAAGGAGCGGAGGGCCCGCCTCGAGGCCCTGGCCCGGGAGGGGCGGACCGCGGTGCTCTACGAGAGCCCCCACCGCCTCAGGAAGACCCTGGAGGACCTCCTCGAGGTCTACGGCCCCCATCACCCCGTGGCGGTGGCCCGGGAGCTCACCAAGCTTCACGAGGAGGTCTACCGGGGCACCCTGGAAGGGGCCCTGGCCCACTTCCAGGAGCCCAGGGGGGAGTTCGTCTTGGTCCTGGCGCCCAAGGAGGAGGCCCCCCCGGAGGGCCGGGCCCTCCTGGAGGCCTTAAAGGGGGAGGGGCTAAGGGGAAAAGCGCTCGTTAAGGCGCTCATGGAGCGGGGTCTTTCCCGGAACGAGGCCTATCGCCTGGCCATGGAGGAGGAATGAAGCGGATTGGGGTTTTCACCAGCGGCGGGGACGCCCCGGGCATGAACGCGGCCATCCGGGCCGTGGTGCGCCAGGCCTACGCCCTGGGGGTGGAGGTCATCGGCATACGGCGGGGCTACGCGGGCATGATCCTGGGGGAGATGCTCCCCTTGGGCGTGCGGGACGTGGCCAACATCCTCCAGCGGGGGGGGACCATCCTCCTCACCGCAAGAAGCCAGGAGTTCATGACCGAGGAGGGCCGGGCCAAGGCCGCGGAGAAGCTTAGGGCCGCAGGGATAGAGGGCCTGGTGGCCATCGGGGGGGACGGGACCTTCCGGGGGGCCATGCGCCTTCTGGAGGAGCACCGCATCCCCGTGGTGGGGGTCCCGGGCACCATTGACAACGACCTCTACGGCACGGACTACACCATCGGCTTTGACACCGCGGTGAACACCGCCCTCGAGGCCATCGACCGCATCCGGGACACCGCGGCCAGCCACGAGCGGGTCTTCTTCATCGAGGTCATGGGCCGACACGCGGGCTTCATCGCCCTGGACGTGGGGCTCGCGGGGGGAGCGGAGGTCATCGCCCTGCCCGAGGAGCCCGTGGACCCCAAGGCCGTGGCCGAAACCCTCCTGGCCTCCCAGGCCCGGGGCAAGACCAGCTCCATCGTGGTGGTGGCGGAAGGGGCCTACCCCGGGGGGGCCGCGGGGCTTCTAGAGGCCATCCGGGCCCACATGGCCCTGGAGGCCCGGGTGACGGTCCTGGGCCACATCCAGCGGGGGGGCGCCCCCACGGCCAAGGACCGGGTGCTGGCGAGCCGCCTGGGGGCCGCGGCGGTGGAGGCCCTCACGGGGGGGGCCAGCGGGGTCATGGTGGGGGAGGTGGAGGGGGAGGTGGAGATCACCCCCCTCAAGGAGGCGGTGGAGCGCAGGAAGGACATCCGCCGGGACCTCCTCGCCCTCTCCCGGGTCCTGGCCCTCTAGGGGCGGCGTTCCAGCCCAAGGGCCCTTCTGGCCCAGGGGGTTTCCCAGGCCCAGCGGAAGGCGGCCCGGGCGAAGGGGCTCTGCCCCACCCCCTCGTACACCGGGGTGGGGAGGCGGAGGCTCGGGTAGCGCACCCCCGCCCCGGGCAGGACCTCAAAGGGAAAGCCCGTCCAGAGGACCAGGGCCAGGAAGAGGCCCACCACCCCCCCGCCCAGGCCCCCGAGGGCCCGCTCCCACAAGGGGCTTAAGGGGGGGAGGGGGAGGGTTTTGAAAAGCACCCCCAGGAGGAGGCCAAGCCCCAGGGCCCACCCCCAGCCCGTCATCCCCCCTGCGGCCAGGAGGAGGTAGAGGACGACCCCAAGCCCCGCCCCCAGGAAGGGGAGGCCCACCCGGACCCCTAAGGCCAGGGCCAGGCTCAGGCTCAAGAGGGCCAGGAGGTCCACCCAGGTGAGCATGGCCCCATCTTACCCCCGGATGTCCAGCCCCCGGGCCCGTAAGGCGGCCACGATGCGCCCCATAACCTCCTCCACCTCCTCGTCCCTAAGGGTGCGCTCCGGGTGGCGGAAGCGCAGGTGGAAGGCCAGGCTCTTGGTGCCCTCCTTGAGGGGTGGACCCTGGTAGAGGTCAAAGAGGGCAAGCGCCTCCAGGTACGCCCCCGCGGCCTCCTTGAGGATCCCCTCCACCTCCCGGTAAGGGGTTTCCTCCGGGGCCACCACCGCCAGGTCCCGGAAGGCGGGGGGGTAGCGGGAGGGGTCCTGGAAGCGGAAGGGCCGTTCGGGGAGGGGGAGGGTGAGCTCAAAGAGGTGGACCGGGGGAAGCTCCAGGGCCTTCTGGATGGCGGGGTGGAGGGTGCCGATGAACCCCACCCCTTGGCCCTCCACCAAAACCCGCCCCGAGACCCCGGGGTGGAGGAAGGGGAAGGGGTGGGGCTCCACCTCCAGGGCCAGGCCCAGGCGGTTTAAGAGGGCCTCGAGGTACCCCTTCAGGAGGGGGTACCCCTTGAGGCCTTCCTTCCAGGGAAGCCCCACCCCCTCCCCCAGGAGGAGGCCCGCCAGGTGGGTCTTCTCCTCCTCCTGGAAGACCCGGCCCAGCTCAAAGACCAGGGCCCTTTCCGCCCGGTCCAGGTCCAGGTTGGCCTTAAGGGTCCGCACCAGCCCCGGGAAAAGGTAGTTCCTCAGGGCGGCCTTCTCCGGGGCCAGGGGGTTTTTGAGGTGCAAGGGGGGCGGGGGGAGGCGGAAGAGGGCGGCGTCCTTCGGGTCCATGAAGCTATAGGTGTAGACCTCCTGGAAGCCCAGGCCCGAAAGGAGGTCCCTTAGGGCCTCCTCCTTCCGGTAAGGCCCCTCCACCCCCCGGTTGTCCGGGGCGGGGAAGAAGGCGGGGAGGGCCATGGGGATGGTCTCGTACCCTTTGAGCCGGGCCACCTCTTCTATAAGGTCCTCCTCCCCCTTGAGGTCCAGCCGCCAGCTTGGAGGGGTGACCCTGTAGGGCCCCTCCCCCTCCACGAGGCAGCCCAGGCGCTTCAGGGCCGCAAGCTGCTCCGCTTCCGGGTAGCTGGTGCCCAGGAGCCGGTTCGCCCGCTCGGGGCTAAAGGGGATGGGGCTTGGGGCCTCCTCCCGCCCCGCCTCCAGCAGCTTTTCCGCCACCCGGGCCCCGGCGAGGGCCTGGAGGAGGCCCAGGGCCCGCCGCTGGGCCAGGGTCTGGCCCATGGGGTCCACCCCCCGCTCAAAGCGGTGGCTGGCCTCCGTACGCAGGCCGTGGCGGCGGGCGGTCTTGCGGATGGCAAGGGGGTGGAAGCGGGCCACCTCCAGGGCGATGGCCTCCGTGTCCGGCCGCACCTCGCTCTCCTCCCCGCCCATGACCCCGGCGAGGCCGATGGGCCAGCTCTCCTCCCCCCGGTAGGCGGCGATGACCAGGTCCTCGGGGTGGAGGGTCCGCTCCACCCCGTCCAGGGTCCTAAGCCGCTCCCCCGGCCGGGCCCTCCGCACCAGGATCCCCTCCCCGATCGTGCGCAGGTCAAAGGCGTGCATGGGCTGGGCAAGCTCCAGCATGACGTAGTTGGTCACGTCCACCGCGTTGAGAAGCGGGCGCATCCCCGCGGCGAAGAGACGGCGCTGGAGCCAGAGGGGGCTTGGCCCCACCTTGAGGCCGAAGGCGTAGCCCAGGGTGAAGCGGGGGGCCCCTTCGGGGTCCTCCACCTTGAGGCCGAAGGGGATGGGGACCGGTTCCGCCCTTAAGGGGTACTCGGGGACCTCCAGGGCGTAGCCCAGGGCGTGGAGGTCCCGGGCGAGGCCTAAGAGCCCAAGGGCGTCCGGGCGGTTTGGGGTGACCTCTAGTTCCAGTACGGTCTCCTCGGGCCAGGCCTCGGCCAGGGGGGTCCCGGGGGGAAGGGCGTCCGGGGGGAGCTCCAGAAGCCCCCCGCCGTACTCCCCCACCCCGAGCTCCTTGGGGGAGAGGGCCATGCCGTAGGAGCGCACCCCCTGGATGGTCCGCTCCCCGATGGAGAGGCCCCCCACCTCCGTTCCGGGAAGGGCCAGGGCCACCCCGATCCCCGCACGGGCGTTCTCCGCCCCCGAGACCACCTCCACCGCCCGCCCCGCGTCCAGGAGGAGGCGCTTTAAGTGGGTGCCGGGGATGGGGTGGGCCTCGAGGACCCGGGCGAAGACCACCCCCTTAGGGGGGGCGGGGAGGCGTTCCATCCGGTCCGTCTCAAACCCCAAGCCCGCCAGGCGCTCCTCCAGGACCTCGGGGCTTTCCAGCTCGGGCAGGTATTCCTTGAGCCAGGAGAAGGGCACCCTCATAGAACCCCCCGGAAGGCTTCCAGAAACTTAAGCCTACCCCCGAAGAAGTAGCGGATGTCGGGGATGCCGTAGCGGAGCATGGCGAGCCTTTCCACCCCAAGCCCGAAGGCGAAGCCCGTGACCCCCTCGTAGGCCGGGGGGAGGCCCAGCCCCTTCCGGTAGGCGTCCACCGCCTGGAAGACCTTGGGGTGGACCATCCCCGCGCCCCCCAGCTCCAGCCACTTCCCCCCCTCGGGCCACCAGAGGGCGAACTGGGCCCCGGGCTCCACGAAGGGGAAGTAGACGGGCTGGAAGCGCACCTTGGAGTCTGGGCCAAAGAGGGCCTGGGCCAGCTCGTAGATGGCCCCCTTGAGGTGGGCCATGGTGATCCCCTCCCCCACCACCAGGCCCTCCAGCTGGTGGAAGACCGCCTCGTGGGTGGCGTCCGTCTGCTCAAAGCGGAAGACCCGCCCCGGCACCACGATGCGGAAAGGGGGGGTGTGGGCCACCATGTAGCGCACCTGCATGGGGGAGGTGTGGGTGCGGAGGAGGAGCCGCCCTTTTGCCTCCTCCCCCATGGGGCCTTTCAGGGTGAAGCCCTCCGCGGGCTCCAGCCAGAAGGTGTCCCACATGTCCCGGGCGGGGTGGTGCTCGGGGATGTTCAGGGCGTCAAAGTTGAAGAACTCGCTCTCCACCTCGGGCCCCGCCACCGCCTGGTACCCTAGGGCGCGGAAGATGGCAAGGAGCTCCCGGGTGATGAGGGTGATGGGGTGAAGCCCCCCGGCGAAGAGGCGCACCCCGGGAAGGGTCACGTCCAGGCGCTCCCCCCTAAGGGCCTCCTCCAAGGCCCTTTCCTCCAGGGCCTTCTCCCGCTCCTCCAGGGCCTTTTCCAGGGCCTCTTTTAGGGCGTTGAGCTCCTGCCCCCTTCGCCGTTTCTCCTCCAGGGGGAGGTGGGCGAGCTCCTTTAGGGCCTGGGTGAGGAGGCCCTTCTTGCCCAGGTAGCGGGCCCTTAGGGCCTTGAGGGCCTCGAGGTCCTGGGCGTTTTGGATGGCGGAAAGCGCTTCCTCCAGCATCGTCCCCCTCTTCCCCAAGAGGATACCGGAGCGCCCTCCCCTTGCAAAGACTGGAGCGCCCTCCCTTTCTGGAGCACCTAAAACCGCAAAAGCCGGTGGGGGGTGGCGAGGAGCTGGACCCTCCGCTCGGGCTCCACGGGGAGCCTGGGGTAGACCATGACGGGATGGGCCAGGGTGGCGAAGGGGGCCTCCACCTTTAGCCAGCTTTGGGGGAAGCCGTAGCCTTTGCCCAGCCAGCCTCCTTCCTCGTCCACCGCCACCGCCCCGATGAGGACCAGGTCTATGGGCGCGTTCTCCAACGCCACCGCTTCCCCGTACCGGTAGGCCTCCCGCACCCGCTTGAGCCGCCTCGGGTCCAGCCCCTCGAGGCGCAGGAAGACCCCCGGCCGGTCGGGGTGGGGGAGGAGGAGGGCCTTGCCCGCTCTTAGGGCGGCCTCCCGTAGGGGCTTTAGGACGGCGTCCATCCCCGAGAGGACCACCCTCGCCCTTTGGAACTCCGGGGTTTTCAATAGGAGCTCCGCCGCCCGGCGCGCCCCCTTGAAGTTGGGGTGGTGGCCGTGGGGCGGGGTGGGGTGGAGGGCCAGGTCGTGGCGGGCCAGGAAGTTCCAGACCTCTTCCCGCAGTTCGCCTGGGGTCATGGCCCGAGGAGGTTCAGGGCTACCCCAGAAAGAAGCCCCTGGGCCTGGCCCTCCAGGGCTTTCTGGTAAAGCCGCCGGTCCGCGGTCCAAAAGGCTCCCCGGAACCCCTCTGCTAGGGCTAGGTAGTGGGCATCGTAGGCCGCCTTGAGGCCCAGGGCGCGGGCTAGCTCCAGGGCCCGGGTGTGGAGCCAAGGCTCCTGGAAGAAGCGGATCCCCAGCCGTAGGCCCTGGCCCAAGAGGGTTTCCGCCTCCTCCAGGGTCAAGACCTCGGCCAGGGCGTAGCGGTGGAGGGCGTTGGTGGCTTCGTACAGGGCCAGGCTGGGGGCGGCTAAGGGGGTACGTTCCGCTCTCCAGGTCCGGTAGAGCCGCACCGGAAGGGCCTCCCCGCTTTCGGAAAGGAGGAGGTGGAGGAGGAAACTAGCGTCCAGGACCACCCAGCTCACGGTTCCGCTCCTCCCTTAGGGTTTGCAGAACCTCCTCTGGCGGGGGTAGGGGCTCCCTTCGGCGGGCACGGATGGCTCGGTTGAGGTCCAGGATGACCTCCAAGGGGTCCTCTCCCTGGCCCTCGAGGCGGGCGTAGGCCTCGGGGGAGAGGATGACGGCCTGGGGCCGGCCCCGCCCCACCACCACCACCACCTCCCCCTCCCCCACCCGCCTCAGAACCTCGCCGAAGTGGATGCGGGCCTCGGTGGCGCTTAAGGTTCGTTTCCGATGCATCATTGCATGGATTAGTTTATCTCCTCGCCGGGGCTAGGGCAACGGTAGACTGGAAGGGTATGGGCCAAAAGCTCCGCTTCGCCCACCTCCACCAGCACACCCAGTACTCCCTCCTGGATGGGGCGGCCAAGCTCTCCGACCTCCTCAAGTGGGTGAAGGAGGTCTCCCCCGAGGACCCCGCCCTGGCCATGACGGACCACGGCAACCTCTTCGGGGCCCTGGAGTTTTACAAGAAGGCCACGGCCATGGGCGTGAAGCCCATCATCGGCTACGAGGCCTACGTGGCCGCGGAAAGCCGCTTTGACCGTAAAAGGGGGAAGGGCCTGGACGGGGGCTACTTCCACCTCACCCTGCTGGCCAAGGACTTCACGGGGTACCAAAACCTGGTGCGCCTGGCCAGCCGGGCTTACCTGGAAGGCTTTTACGAAAAACCCCGGATAGACCGGGAGATCCTAAGGGAGCACTCGGAGGGGCTCATCGCCCTCTCGGGGTGCCTGGGGGCGGAGATCCCCCAGTTCATCCTCCAGGACCGCCTGGACCTGGCGGAGGCCCGGCTGAACGAGTACCTTTCCATCTTTGGCGACCGCTTCTTCATTGAGATCCAGAACCACGGCCTTCCCGAGCAAAAGAAGGTGAACGCGGTCCTGAAGGAGTTCGCCCGCAAGTACGGCCTGGGGATGGTGGCCACCAACGACGGCCACTACGTGCGCAAGGAGGACGCCCGGGCCCACGAGGTGCTCCTGGCCATCCAGTCCAAGGCCACCCTGGACGACGAGGACCGCTGGCGCTTCCCCTGCGACGAGTTCTACGTGAAGACCCCCGAGGAGATGCGGGCCATGCTCCCCGAGGAGGAGTGGGGGGACGAGCCCTTCGACAACACGGTGGAGATCGCCCGCATGTGCAACGTGGACCTCCCCATCGGGGACAAGATGGTCTACCGCATCCCCCGCTACCCCCTTCCCGAGGGGCGCACGGAGGCCCAGTACCTGATGGAGCTCACCCTAAAGGGCCTCCTCAAGCGCTACCCCGACCGCATCACCGAGGCCTTCTACCGGGAGGTCTTCCGGAGGCTCGGCCAGCTTCCCCCCCATGGGGAGGGGGAGGCCCTGGCGGAGGCCCTAGCCCAGGTGGGGTGGGGGGCGTGGGAGGGGCTCATGGCCGGGCTCCCCCCCCTCGAGGGCGTGAAGGAGTGGACGGCGGAGGCCATCCTCCACCGGGCCCTGTATGAGCTGTCCGTCATCGAGAAGATGGGCTTTCCCGGCTACTTCCTCATCGTGCAGGACTACATCAACTGGGCCCGGGAAAACGGGATCTCCGTGGGGCCTGGCCGGGGCAGCGCCGCGGGGAGCCTGGTGGCCTACGCGGTGGGGATCACCAACATAGACCCCCTGCGCTTCGGCCTCCTCTTTGAGCGCTTCTTAAACCCCGAGCGGGTCTCCATGCCCGACATCGACACGGACTTCTCCGACCGGGAGCGGGACCGGGTGATCCAGTACGTGAAGGCCCGCTACGGGGAGGACAAGGTGGCCCAGATCGGCACCCTGGGGACCCTGGCCTCCAAGGCGGCCCTCAAGGACGTGGCCCGGGTCTACGGGATCCCTCATAAAAGGGCGGAGGAGCTCGCCAAGCTCATCCCCGTGCAGTTCGGCAAGCCCAAGCCCCTGCAGGAGGCCATCCAGGCGGTGCCCGAGCTCAGAGCGGAGATGGAGAAGGACCCCAAGGTGCGGGAGGTGCTGGAGGTGGCCATGCGCCTGGAGGGCCTGAACCGCCACGCCTCCGTACACGCCGCCGGGGTGGTTATCGCCGCGGAGCCCCTCACGGACCTGGTCCCCCTCATGCGGGACACCAGCGGCCAGGGCGTGGTGACCCAGTACGACATGGGGGCGGTGGAGGCCTTGGGCCTCCTGAAGATGGACTTCCTGGGCCTAAGGACCCTCACCTTCCTGGACGAGGCCAAGCGCATCGTGAAGGAGTCCAAGGGGGTGGAGCTGGACTACGACCGCCTGCCCCTGGACGACCCCAAGACCTTCGCCCTCCTGGCCCGGGGGGAGACCAAGGGGGTGTTCCAGCTGGAGTCCGGGGGGATGACGGCCACGGTGCGGGGGCTTAAGCCGAGGAGGTTGGAGGACATCATCGCCCTGGTTTCCCTCTACCGCCCGGGGCCCATGGAGCACATCCCCACCTACATCCGCCGCCACCACGGCCAGGAGCCGGTGAACTACGCGGAGTTCCCCCACGCGGAGAAGTACCTGAGGCCCATCCTGGACGAGACCTACGGCATCCCCGTCTACCAGGAGCAGATCATGCAGATCGCCGCCCAGGTGGCGGGCTACTCCCTGGGGGAGGCGGACCTCCTCCGGAGGGCCATGGGGAAGAAGAAGGTGGAGGAGATGCAGAAGCACCGGGCGCGCTTCGTCCAGGGGGCGGCGGAGCGGGGGGTGCCCGAGGAGGAGGCCCACCGGCTTTTTGACATGCTGGAGGCCTTCGCCAACTATGGGTTTAACAAGAGCCACGCCGCCGCCTACTCCCTCCTCTCCTACCAGACCGCCTACGTGAAGGCCCACTACCCGGTGGAGTTCATGGCCGCCCTCCTCTCCGTGGAGCGGCACGACTCCGACAAGGTGGCGGAGTACATCCGGGACGCCCGGGCCATGGGCATCCCCGTCCTGCCCCCCGATGTGAACCGCTCGGGCTTTGACTTCAAGGTGGTGGGGGAGGAGATCCTCTTCGGGCTTTCCGCGGTGAAGAACGTGGGGGAGGCCGCGGCCCGGGCCATCCTGGAGGAGAGGGAGCGGGGTGGGCCCTACCGGAGCCTGGGGGACTTCTTAAAGCGCCTCCCCGAGCAGGTGGTGAACAAGCGGGCCCTGGAGTCCTTGGTGAAGGCCGGGGCCCTAGACGCCTTTGGGGACCGGGCAAGGCTTCTCGCCTCCCTCGAGCCCCTCTTAAAGTGGGCGGCGGAGGAGCGGGAGAGGGTTCGCTCGGGGATGATGGGCCTCTTCCAGGAGGTGGAGGAGCCCCCCCTCCTCCCCGTTTCCCCCCTGGACGAGATCACCCGCCTGCGCTACGAGAAGGAGGCCCTAGGGATCTACGTTTCCGGCCACCCCGTGCTCCGCTACCCGGGCCTTAGGGAGACCGCCACCTGCACCCTGGAGGAGCTTCCTGAGTTCGCCCAGGGCCCGGGGCGGCCCAGGCTCCTCCTTGCGGGCATGGTGGAGGAGGTGGTGCGCAAGCCCACCCGCTCAGGGGGGATGATGGTCCGCTTCACCCTCTCCGACGAGACGGGGGCCCAGGAGGTGGTCTCCTTCGGCCGCTTCTACGAGGCCGTCTCCCCCAAGCTCAAGGAGGACCTCCCCGTCTTGGTGCTGGCGGAGGTGGAGCGCACGGAGGAGAACCTCCGGGTGGTGGCCCTGGCGGTCTGGCCTTACGAGGAGCTCCAGGAGATGCCGAGGGCGCTGGAGATCGAGGCGGACCACGCCCTTTTGGACGACCGGGGCATCGCCCACCTCAAAAGCCTCCTGGACGAGCACCCCGGCGAGCTTCCCCTTTACCTTAGGGTCCAGGGGCCCTTTGGGGAGGCGGTCTTCGCCCTCAGGGAGACGCGGGTTTCCGAGGCGGCCCTGCCCCTCCTCGAGGCCGAGGGCTTCCGGGCCTACCTCCTCCCCGACCGGGAGCACCTCCTCCAGGGGCCAAACGGCGGCCCCAAGGAGGAGGCGGTGCCCTTTTGAGTACGTGGGCTTCGCTGGGGCCCCAAGGGAACGGTTGGGCGGGCGGCCTTCGGATCTTTCCCGCACCGGGTTCCCCCGCGACCCAGCCCTGCCGGTCTTGTACTATGGGAAAGTATGCGCGTCATCGTGGTGGGAACCCGGGGGAGCGCCCTGGCCCTGGCCCAGACCCGCTTCGTGGTGGAGCGCCTGAAGGAGAGCTGGCCCGAGGCGGAGTTCAAGGTGAAGACCATCAAGACCCGCGGGGACCAGGGGGCAAGCCCAAAGGAGCAGGCCATCTTCGTGAAGGAGCTGCAGGAGGCCCTGCTCGCCCGGGAGATCGACATCGCCGTCCACTCCCTCAAAGACCTGCCCACGGAGGAGCCCCCGGGGCTCAAGATCGCCGCGGTGCCCCGCCGCCAGGACCCCCGGGACGTCTTCCTGGGCAAGGCCTACAAGCGCCTGGAGGACCTGCCCAAGGGGGCGGTGGTGGGCACCAGCTCCGTGCGCCGCAAGGCCCAGCTCCTCGCCTACCGCCCGGACCTGGAGGTGCGGCCCCTGAGGGGCAACGTGGACACCCGCCTGGCTGCCCTCGGCAACGGGGAGTACGACGGCATCGTCCTGGCGGCGGCGGGCCTCATCCGCCTGGACCTCAGGAACCGCATCGACCAGTTCCTGGACCCCGAGGTCATGCTCCCCGCCCCCGGCCAGGGGGCCCTGGCCCTGGAGGTGCGCCAGGGGGACGATCTGGCGGAGGAGTTCGTCTACGCCCTCCACCACCACCCCTCCTACGACCGGGTGCGGGCGGAGCGGGCCTTTTTGAAGGGCCTGGGGGCGGGCTGCCTGGCCCCGGTGGGGGCCTTGGCCCAGGTGGAGGAGGACGGGCTTTTGCGCCTGGAGGGCATCCTCCTCTCCCCCGACGGCAAGAGCTTCCTGCGGGCGGAGATCGAGGGCGAGGCCTCCGAGGCGGAGGAGCTCGGGTTGGAGCTGGCCCGGGACGTGCTGGAGCAGGGGGGGCGGGAGATCCTGGCCAAAAGCCTTTAACCCCAAAAGGCGAGCGGTTCACTGGAGTTTTGCCCCCAGTTGGGGTATAGTGGCCGGTAGATGGCGCTGAAGCGCTTGACCCGCCAACGCAAGGCCGTCCTCGAGGTGGTGCAGAAGGCCCAGCACCACCCCGACGCCGCCTGGATCTACCAGGAGGTGCGCAAGCTGGTGCCCCACGTGAGCCTGGGGACCATCTACCGCACCCTCGAGGCCCTGGTGGAGGAGGGGTACCTCATCCCCATCACCCGGGCGGGGGAGGCCACCCGGTACGACGCCCGCCTCCACCCCCACCACCACCTGGTCTGCGAGCGCTGCGGGGAGATCGTGGACCTGGAGGTGGACCTCCCCGACCTCCTGGGCCCCGTGCAGGTGGCCTACCCCGGGCTTGAGGTCCGGGGGGCGGAGGTGGTCTACCGGGGCCTCTGCCCCGCCTGCCGGAAGGCCCTCCAGGGCTGATGGACCCCCTGGCCTGGCTCTACGCCCGGCAAATCCTTTTCAGCCCGGGCCTGGAGCGCGTCCGGGCCCTCCTCGCCCGCCTGGGGGACCCCCAAAGGGCCTACCCCGTGGCCCTGGTGGGGGGGACCAACGGCAAGGGGAGCGCCGCCCGGGCCCTGGCGGCCATCCTGGAGGAGGCCGGGCTCAAGGTGGGGCTTTACACCAGCCCCCACCTGGTGGACTTCCGCGAGCGCATCGCCGTCCAGGGGGCCTGGATCCCCGAAGCGCGCCTCCTCGCCCTCCTGGAGGAGGTCCGCCCCCACGCGGAGGAGGTGGGGGCGAGCTTTTTTGAGATCGCCACCGCCACTGCCCTCCTCCACTTCGCCCGGGAGGGGGTGGGGTTCGCCGTCTTAGAGGTGGGGCTTGGGGGAAGGCTGGACGCCACCAACGCCACAGAGCCCGTGCTTTCCATCGTCACCAACATCGGCCACGACCACCTGGAGGTCTTAGGCCCCACCCTGAAGGACGTGGCCCGGGAGAAGGCGGGGGTCTTCCGAAGGGGGGTGCCCGCCCTCACCGCCGCCCGGGGGGAGGGGCTTCTCGCCCTTAAGGAGGAGGCCCGGGCCCGGGGCACCCCCTTACACGTTCTAGGGGAGGACTTTTTCGTGGAGGGGGTGCGCCCCCTTCCGGAGGGCCTGGCCTTCACCCTGGCCCTGGGGGAGGGGCGCCTTCCCCTAAGGACCCCCCTCCTCGGCCCCCACCAGGGGGAGAACCTGGCCCTGGCCGCCTTTGGGGGGCTCCTCCTGGGGGCGGACCGGGAGGCGGTGGCCCGGGGGGTGGCCCGGGTGGAGAACCCGGGGCGGCTCCAGCGCCTCTCCTTGGGGGAGGGGAGGGAGGTGGTTCTGGACGGGGCCCACAACCCGGAAGGGGCCTGGGCCCTGAGGGCGGCCCTCCTGGCCCACGGCCTCCTCCCTTCGGCCTTCGTCCTCGGCTTCTCCTGGGATAAGGACCACCCCGCCATGGCCGAGGCCCTGGGGGACCTGGGCCCCGTGGTCCTCACCCGCTATAGCTCCCCGAGGGGCCAGGACCCTAAAGCCCTCCTCCCCCTCTTCCCAGGGGCCACCGTGGAGGAGGAGCCCTTGAAAGCTCTGGAAAAGGCCCTGGCCCTGGCCCCCCGGGCGGTGGTGGCGGGGAGCCTCTACCTGGTGGGGGAGGTCTTGAGGGGCCTCAAGGGGCTTCCCCCCGAGGCGCGCTGGCAGTGAGGACCCGATGGATGGCCTCTGCCGCCTGGAGAAGCTCGGCCTCGGGGCGCACCAGGGCCAGGCGGATGAACCCTCGCCCCCCGGGTCCAAACCCCCGGCCCGGGGCCACGGCCACCCCCTCCTCCAGAAGCCTCAGGGCGAAGTCCAGGTCGTCCACCCCCTCTGGAAGCCTGCCCCAGAGGTACATGGTGGCCCTAGGGGGAAGGAGGTCCAGGGTGCCCTTTAAGGCCTCCGCCAGGGCCAGGGCCCGCCGCCGGTAGACCTCGGCGTAGCCTCGGAGGACCTCCCTGGGGGTGTTGAGGGCCGCCACCCCCATGCGCAGAATGCCCGCGTAGGCGTTGAAGTCGATGACCCCCTTCACCCGTTCCAAAAGGGCCATGGCCTCCGCGCTCCCCAGGGCAAAGCCCAGGCGGAAGCCCGCCAGGTGGTAGCTCTTGGAGAGGGAGAAGAGCTCCACCACCCGCGCCCTGGCTCCCGGCAGGGCCAGGGGGGAGGGGGCCTCGCCCTCGTAGACCTGGTCCACGTAGGGGTTGTCGTGGACCAGCCAGAGGCCGTGCCGCTCCGCCAGGGCCAAGGCCTCCTCAAAGTAGCCCCAGTCCGCCACGGCCCCCGTGGGGTTGTTGGGGTAGTTCAGGAGGAGGACCTTGGCCCGCCTTAGGGCCTCCTCGGGGATGGCCTTTAGGTCCGCAAGCCCGTCGGGGCGCAGAGGGATATGGAAGCACTCCAGGGAGGCCACCTTAGCCGCCCCGAAGTAGCTGGGGTAGGCCACCTCGGGGAGGAGGAGGAGGTCATGGGGGTCGGTGAGGGCCAGGAGGAGGTGGGCCAGGCCCTCTTGGCTGCCGATCAGGGCCAGGGCCTCCCGCCTGGGGTCCAGGTCCACCCCGTAGCGCGCCCGGTACCAGGAGGTGGTGGCCTCGAGGAAGGGCAGGGTGCAGGCCTTGAGGCAGTAGCCGTAGGTGGTGGGGTCCTCCAGGGCCTCCCTTAGGGCCTCCAAGGGGGCCTTGGGCGGGGGGAGGTCGGTGGAGCCGATGGAGAGGTCCAGGACCCGTAGGCCCCTTTCCCGGGCCCGTTTTTTGGCCTCGTCCAAGAGGAGGAAAACCGAGGGCTCGGGGACCCTACTCATGGTGCCCCTCCCGCCAGGGCTTGCCCGTGAGGAGGCTTAGGGCGTGGGGCAGGAGGGGGAGGAGGGCCTCCAGGGACTCCCGCGCCCCCCTGGGGCTTCCCGGAAGGTTCACGATGAGGGTCTTCCCCCTCACCCCCGCCACCCCCCGGGAAAGGGCGGCCATGGGGGTCTTCTCCAGGCCCCTTAGGCGCATGAGCTCAGGAAGCCCCGGCACCTCCCGTTCCAGCACCTCCCGGGTGGCCTCGGGGGTGCGGTCCCGGGGGCTAAGGCCCGTGCCCCCGTTGGTCAGGATGAGGTCCAGCCCCTCCCGGTCCGCCCAAAGCCTCAGGACCTTCTTGATGAGGGGGGGTTCGTCGGGGACGATCTCGTAGGCCACCACCTGATAGGGCCCCCCCTCCAGGGCCTCCCGCAGGGCCAGGTGGGTGGTGTCCGCCCGCTCCCCCCGGGCGCCCTTGTCGGAAACGGTGAGGATGCCTACCCGGAACATTTCCCCCAACGTACCAGACCCCCGCCCCCTTGGCCAGGGGCGGGGGCCCCCGGGAAGGGCTTACTTCAGCTTGGAAAGCTCCTGCCGGGCCCGCTCCTGGTCGTAGCGGTCCGCGGCGGTTTTGGCGGGGAGGGAGAGGGCCACCTCCAGCTGCTTTTTGGCCTCCTCCTTCTTGCCCCAGGCCGCCAGGACCTTGGCGTACTCCACCCGGTGGATGATGACCTCGGGCTCCAGGGCGATGGCCTTTTTCATGAGGGGCTCCACCTGGTTCCCGTCCGCCCCCTGGGTGGCCGCCACCAGCCAGCCCTTCTGCACCAGCTCAAAGTGCCAAAGGGCCAGGGCCACCATGGCCCCCGCGTGGTCGGGCTTGAGCTTCAGGGTCTTTTCCAGATCCCCCCGGATCCTGGGGGCGAGGCCCTCCCTTAGGGCCTCGAGGATCCCCTTGTACTGGGAAAGCCGCCCCAGGGCCCGGGCCCGTTCAAAGTACCCCTCGGGGTAGCCCGGATCCTTGGCGATGGCTTGGCTCGCCGCCTTCTCCCCCTTCTCAAACCAGGCCCGCTTCTCCCCCTCGGGGGCCTGGTAGAGGGCGTAGAAGGTGGCCGCCTTGGCCGCCAGGGCCAGGGCCTCCGCGGTGCCCGCCTTCAGGCCCGCCTCGTAGGCTTCCGGGTACTTGCCCGCGTCCAAAAGGCCGCCGATGGAGCCCTGGGCTAGGGCCAGGGTCAGGAGGACGAAAAGCAAAGACCAACGCTTCATGGGGTTCACCCGGGCGGGATTATACCAGGTCCAAGCCTAAAAGGGCTGTAGACTGGGGGCCATGAAAGCCCTTTGGGCGATGGGGGTGGTCCTGGGCCTGGCCCTCGCCCAGACCGCCCAGGAGTATTCCGCGCGCTGCCTGCGGTTTTACCAAACGGGCGCCCTGGAAAGCGCCCGCGCCACCTGCGAGCTGGCCCTGGTGAGCGAGCCCGAGTTCAAGCCCGCCCTACGGCTTCTCGTGCGCATCCACCTGGAGGAGGGGAACCTGGCGGAGGCCCGGGCCTACCTGGAGCGTCTGGGGGAGGACCCCGAGGCCCCCCTCCTCCGGGGGCGGCTTTACCTCCTGGAGGGGCGGTTTCGGGACGTGCTCGGCCTTTCCCTCCCCGAAACCCCCGAGGGGCGCTTCCTAAAGGCCCGCGCCCTGGAGGGCCTGGGCCGCTACGAGGAGGCCCTGAGGGAGGTGGAGGGGCTTCCCCCCACGGGGGAGGTCCGCCTCCTCGCCGCCCGGCTCCTCCTGGCCCTAGGCCGGCCAGAGGAGGCGTTGGGCCGGCTTGGGGGGGGCCTGGAGGAGGAGGCCCTGCGGGGGCGGCTCCTCTTCCTCCTGGGTCGGCCCAAGGAGGCGGCGGAGCTCTTGGAGGGCCTCCTTCCCCGCCTCACCCAAAGCCCGGCCCTCTACCGGGAGGCCCTCGCCACCCTCACCCAGGCCTATTTGGGCCAGGGGGACTGGGGCCGGGGCCTCGCCGCCTTGGGCCAACTCGCCCGGGTGGTGAACCTGCCCGCCCTCTTTCTGGCCAAGGCCTGGCCCTGGCTTTTGGTCCTCCTCCTCTTTCTCGTCCTGGTCCTCTACGGGGAAAGCCGGATTGAACCCCTGCGCACGGTGGAGATCGTCCCCGAGGCCTGGCCGGGCCCCGGGACCCTCCTCCTCCAGGCCCTTTTTGCCCTGGCCCTGGCCTTGGCCGTGGCCCTCTTCTGGGGCAAGAGCGTGTACGGGAACCTCTTCGCCCTGGCCACCCCCCACCAAGGGGGGGAGGTGCTGCCCCTTTTCTACCTGGCCTACGGCCTCTTCCTCCTGGGCGCGGTGCTCCTCTTCCACCGCCCCTTTCTTTCCCGCATTCTGGGGCCCTGGCCCTCCTGGACGGAGGGGTTTCCCGTGGGGGTTCTGCTCCTCCTTGCCCTCCTCTTCTTCGGCCTGGTGCGCCCCTACCTGGGCCTTCCCACCCTGCCCCTCCACCTCCTCACCTTCCTGGGCCTGGCCCTCATGGAGCCCTTCTTCCGGGGGCTCGTGCCCCAGGCCTACCGGGAGCGCTACCGGGAGCTTGGGCCCTACCTCTCCGCCCTCCTCTACCCCCTCCTCCTCCCGGGGCCCACGGTGCTCCTCCTCCTCTTGAGCGCGGGGCTCCTGTGGCTCAGGGCGCGGGCCCAGGGGACCTTGGGCCTGGGGCTGGGCTTCGTGGTGGCGGGGGTGGTCCTGGCCCTTCTGCCCCCACCGTGGCTCCGGCGCCTTTAGCCCATGCGCCCGGTCTTCTTCCTTTCGGACTTCGGCCTGGAAGACCCCTACGCGGGGGTGGTGGAGGCGGTCCTTAGGGCGCGGGCCCCGGGGGTGCGAGTGATCCACCTGGCCCACGGCCTCCCCCCGGGGGACCTGCGCCGGGCGGCCTACGCCCTCTTTGAGGCCCTGCCCTACCTCCCGGAAGGGGCGGTGGTCCTGGCGGTGGTGGACCCGGGGGTGGGGACCTCGAGGCGGGCCATTGCCGCCCTGGGAAGGCGCATGTACGTGGGGCCCGACAACGGCCTCTTCACCCTGGCCTGGCTCCTGGACCCGCCCCGGAGGGCCTATGGCCTCGAGGGGGTGCGCCCCCCCCGGCCCCAGGGGGTGGACCCCTTGCCGGGCTGGGCCCCCGGGGGGCACACCTTCCACGGCCGCGACCGCTTCGCCCCCGCCGCGGCCCACCTGGCCCTGGGCCTCCCCCCGGAGGCCTTGGGGCCGGAGGTGGCGGTGGGGGCGCTGGTGCGCCTGCCCCTGGTCTTAGGCCCGGGGCCTAAGGGCGAGGTCCTCACCTTTGACCGCTTCGGGAACGCCATCGCCACCCTCACCCAGGCCCCCTTGGGGGGGTGGGTGAGGGTGGGGGGGCATAGGGTCCCCATCCGCCGCACCTTCGGGGACGTGCCCGTGGGCCAGGCGGTGGCCTACCTGGGAAGCGGGGGGCTTCTGGAGATCGCCCTTAACCGGGGAAGCGCCCGGGAGGCCTTAGGCCTAAAGGAGGGGATGGAGGTCCGCCTCGAGGCGCCCCCTCCAGGCGGCGAGCCCCTCTAGGACCCCGTAGGCGGTGAAATCCAGGCTCACGGGGGTGAGGGAGATGTACCCCCGCCGCACGGCAAAGAGGTCCGTCCCCTCCTCCTCCTCCCCCACCGGGGTCCCGGCGATCCAGTAGTAGGGCCGCCCCTCGGGGTCCAGCCGCTCCACCACCGTGTCCTCGTAGCGGTGGGTGGAAAGCCGGGTGACCATGACCCCTTTGGGCTTCCCGGGGGGGAAGTTCACGTTGAGGAGCACCCCCTTAGGAAGCCCCTCCTCCGCCACCAGCCGGGCGATGCGCACCGCCCAGCGGGCGGCCTCCGTGAAGTCCAGCTCCTCCCCGGAGGTGTCCAGGCTGAAGGCGAGGGAGGGGATCCCCAGGGAGGTCCCCTCCAACGCCGCGGCCACGGTGCCGGAGTGGGTGAGGTCCAGCCCCAGGTTCACCCCGATGTTGATCCCCGAGACCAAAAGGTCCGGCCGGCCCAGGAGGTGCACCCCCAGGACCACGCAGTCCGCGGGGGTGCCGTCCACGCGGTAGGCGGGGATCTCCCCGAAGCCCGCGCTTTGGGTGTGCTTGAAGCGCAAGGGGCGCCGCACGGTGATGCCGTGGCCCACCGCGGACTGCTCCACGTCCGGGGCCACCACATAGACCTCCCCAAGGGCGGCCATGGCCAGCCCCAGGGCCTTGATGCCGGGGGAGAAGATCCCGTCGTCGTTGGTCACCAGGATGCGCATGCCCTAAGCCTATAACGCAAAACCCGCGGGGACGGGCCCCGCGGGCGGAAGGGCTCCTTTAGATGCGGCGGACCTTCTTGGCCTGGGGGCCCTTGCCGCCCCGGCCCGGCTCCACCTCAAACTCCACCCGTTCACCTTCATTCAGCGTGCGGAAGCCTTCGGCTTCAATGGCGCTGAAGTGCACGAACACATCGGGCCCTTCTTCCTGCTGGATGAACCCATACCCCTTTTCCGCGTTGAACCACTTGACGGTACCCTTCTTCATGCTTCTCCTTCGTCCGCAAAAACCCTTCGGGTTTTGGGGGACTCCTTACTATGGCATGGAAAAGAAAAAAGGTCAAGCCCTAGGCTTGACCTCGGCCGGGCCTAAGGGTTAGTGGTGGTGCCCGCCCTCGTGCACGTGCCCGTGGAGGAGCTCCTCGGGGGTGGCCTCCCGGACCTTCACCACCTCCACCTGGAAGTCCAGGTCCTTGCCCGCCAGGGGGTGGTTGAAGTCAATGGTGACCTCCTCCCCCTGGACCTCCACCACGGTGAGGGGCATGGGGTTGCCCTCCATGTCCTGGGCGTAGAACTGGGCCCCGGGGACCACCTCCGCGTCCTCGGGGAAGGCGGAAAGGGGGACCACCTGGACCCCCTCGGGGTCGTGCGGGCCGTAGGCCTTCTCCGCGGGCACCTGGACCGAGAGCTTCGCCCCCTCCTCCTGGCCTTCCAAGGCCTCCTCGAGGCCCCGGATCAGGTTGCCGTGGCCGTGGAGGTAGGCGAGCTCCCCCTGGTCCAAAACCTCACCCTCCACCTGGAGGGTGTAGCGGATGGTGACGACCTTGTCCTGTTCAACCTTCATCGCGCTTCCTTTCGCAAGCGTAGGCTTGCTTCTCCCATTTTACCAGACCTTGGGGGTCTATAGTGGGGGCATGCGGGTGGAGGAGGTCATCGGCAAGACCCCTGTGGTGCGCCTTTCCCGGGTGGTGGAGCCCGGGATGGCCGAGGTGTGGGTGAAGCTGGAGGGCCTAAACCCCGGGGGCTCCATCAAGGACCGGCCCGCCTGGTACATGATCAAGGACGCGGAGGAACGGGGCCTCCTAAGGCCCGGCTCGGGCCAGGTCATCGTGGAGCCCACCAGCGGCAACACCGGCATCGGCCTGGCCATGATCGCTGCCAGCCGCGGTTACCGCCTCATCCTCACCATGCCCGCCCAGATGTCGGAGGAGAGGAAGCGCACCTTAAGGGCCTTCGGGGCGGAGCTCGTCCTCACCGACCCCGAAAGGCGGATGCTGGCCGCCCGGGAGGAGGCCCTAAGGATCAAGGAGGAGCTTGGAGCCTTCATGCCCGACCAGTTCGCCAATCCGGCCAACGTCCGCGCCCACTACGAGACCACGGGGCCGGAGCTCTACGAGGCCCTAGGGGGGCGGATCGACGCCTTCGTCTACGGCTCGGGCACGGGGGGGACCATCAGCGGCGTGGGGCGCTACCTGAAAGAGCGCATCCCCGGGGTGAAGGTCTACGCGGTGGAGCCCGCCCGCTCCAACGTGCTCTCCGGGGGGAAGATGGGCCAGCACCAGTTCCAGGGCATGGGGCCGGGCTTCATCCCCGAGAACCTGGACCTAAGCCTCCTGGACGGGGTCATCCAGGTGTGGGAGGAGGACGCCTTCCCCCTGGCCCGCAGGCTGGCCCGGGAGGAGGGGCTTTTCCTGGGGATGAGCTCAGGGGGGATCATCTGGGCCGCGCTCCAGGTGGCGAGGGCCCTTGGCCCCGGGAAGCGGGTGGCCTGCATCAGCCCGGACGGGGGGTGGAAGTACCTCACCACCCCCCTCTACGCGGAAGGGTAGGGCCACCTTAGCGCCGCACCACCTGGGCGTCCTTGGGGTAGCGCTTCAGGTCCTGGGCCCTTAAGGGGGTCTTCTTGAAGTTCACCACCCTGAGGTCGGCCAGGGTCTTTCCCCCCTCGTCCCGGAAGAGGAAGCGGAGGGGCCTGGGGTCCGACTTCAGCACGTAGAGGACCACCTCCTTAAAGCCCAGGCGTTCCTTGGCCCTGCCCCGAAGCCGCCAGGCCACCCCCTCGGGGAGGGCCTCCTCCCCCTCCAGGGTGAAGGCCACCTTTTCCGAAAGGGCCTTCAGGTCGCCGAAGGCCTGGGGGCTGAAGCCCAGGTTCTGGACCTGGGCCTTCTCCTTGGGGGCGATGATGAGCTGGTTGGTGAGGTAGAGGTAGTTCCAGACCTCCTTCTCCGTGACCACGGTGAAGTTGCCCTCGAGGCTGCCGGGCTTCAGGAACTCGATGCGATAGACCCCTTCCTGGGGCACCGCGTAGACCCGGGCCCTGAGGGTTTCCTCCCCGGAAGGGCCCTGGATCTGGCCTTGGACCTCCGCCTGCCAGGGGGTGGAGAGGTTTTTCGTCACCGCCTCCAGGATGGCCTCGGGGTTTTGCGCCCAGGCCAGGGCCGAAAGGACGAGGAGCCACCAGGTTCTTCTCATTCCGTCCACCTCCAGACGTAGCGGACCCAGAGGTACGGGGCCCCCTTGTACCCCGCCTCCACCCCCAGGTCCCCCACCCACGCGGAAAGGCTACCCCGCCAAGGGTAGGCCAGGGTGAGGGCCAGGCTAAGGTCCGTGAGGAAAAGCCGGGCCTCCACCTGGTTCACCCCCCCGAGGCGAAAGGCCAGGTCCAGCACGTCCAGGCCCTCCCCCACCTCCCCCTTCCAGCCCAGGAGGAGGTAGGGCCCCGTGGTGGAAAGCCCCGCCCCCAAAGTGTAGGTGGCCTCCCGGCGGAGGGCGTAGCTCCCCTCCAGGCGGGAAACCTCCCCTTTCTCCAGGAGGGCGCTATAGACCCCAGGCCCCTCCCGGTAGCGGAAAGCCGCCCTTCCGAAAACCCCTTCCTCGGGAAAAAGAGGCGGGTGGGCTAGAGGCCGGTAGCCGAGCCGTAAGGCGAGGGCCACAGGCCCCGCGCCCCCTTCCGCGTGGAGGAGGCCCCCCAGGCCCAGGCCCCCTTCCAGCCGGCCCCCATAGCCCACGTACCCCAGGGGTCCTAAGGCCAGGCCCCCTTCCAGGCCCACCCCCAGCCAGGGCCACTGGGCGAGGAGGCTTAGGTGGACCTCCCCCAGGCGTTCCTCCAGGGCCAGGGTGGGGGTGCCCCCCCCGGGGGCCAGGTACCCTCCGGCCTCGAGGCTCCCCGCCAGGGCCACGCCCCAAAGGACCAGTCCCCAAACCAGCCTCCGCATGGCCACCCCCTACACCGCCACCTGGCGGCGGAAGCGATGGGCCGCCAGGAAGAGCACCAGCCCCGAGAAGAGGAGGAGGGCGAGGAGGTGGGGCCACAGGACCCCAAGCCCCTGGCCCTTGAGGAGCACCCCCCTTAAGGTTTCTATGAGGTAGCGGGCGGGCACCAGGTAGGAGAGGAAGCGGAAGAAGGCCGGCATCCCCTCAATGGGAAAGACGAAGCCCGAGAGGAAGATGGTGGGGAAGGCGTAGGCGAAGGTGCCGAACACCGCCTGCACCTGGGTGCGGGCCAGGGTGGAGATGAGGACCCCCACCGCCAAGGAGCCCAGGACGAAGAGGAACATGCCCATGAGGAGCACCCCCAGGCTACCCTGCACCGGCACCCCGAAGACCCAGTGCCCCAGGAGGAGGACCAAAAGGGCTACGGAGAAGGCGATGCCCAGGTAGGGCAGGACCTTGCCCAGCACCACCTCGTGGGGGCGCAGGGGGGAGGCCAGGAGGGCCTCCATCATGCGGCTTTCCTCCTCCCGCACGATGGAAAGGGCGGTGAGGAGGACGGTGAACTGGGTGAGGATGAGGCCGATGATCCCGGGGATCATGAACCAGGCCGTCTTGTTCTCGGGGTTGTAGAGGGTGTGGAGGACGGGGCTTAAAGGGGGGAGCACCGCCTCCCCCGAAAGGGCCCGGCCCATGAGGACGCGGGCGTTCACCTCCTGGACGGCCCGGCGCAGGAGGGCCTGGGCCTGGAAGGCGAAGTTGGGGTCGCTGCCGTCCAGGTAGATCTCCAGCTGGACCGTTTCCCCGGCCCGCACCCTCTCCAGGGCCCCGGGGGGGATGACCACCCCCACCCGGGCCTGGCCCCGGTCCAGGCTTTCCCGGACCTCCTCCGGGGTGGCCGCCCGAAGGGCCACGCGGAACCGGTCCTCCCGGGTGAGCTCCCCTAGAAGGGTCTCGCTGATGCGGTCCTGGGAGCCGTCGTAGACGCTTAAGGGGATCCCCGTGAGGGTGAAGTTGATGGCGTAGCCGAAGAGGAGGAGCATCAGGGTGGGGAGGAGGACGATGAGCCGCGGCAGGACCTTGTCCCGCCGGATCTCCAGGAGCTCTTTTTCCGCCAGGGCCAGGATCCGGTTCATGCCGCCTCCTGGGTGAGGAGGAGGAAGACCTCCTCCAGGCTGGGGAAGGCCCGCTCGCCCCGGGGGACGGGGGTTCCCTTCCTGACCGTGATCCGCACGCCCTCGCCGCTGGGCCAGGCGTCCAGCACCCCCTTCCAGGCCCGGACCTCCTCCAGGGGGGCCTGGACGAAGTAGAAGTCGGCCCGCTCCTGGGCCAGGGCCTTGAGGGTCTTGGGGGTGCCCTCCGCCAGGACCCGGCCCCGGTGGAGGAGGGCCAGGCGGTGGCAGCGCTCCGCCTCGTCCATGTAGTGGGTGGTGACCAGGACCGTGGCCCCCCGCTGGGCCTCGAGGTGGATGAGGTCCCAGATGGCCCGCCGGGAAAAGGGGTCCAGCCCCGTGGTGGGCTCGTCCAGGAGGAGGACCTCGGGCCGGTGGACCACCGCCTGGGCCAGGGCCAGGCGCTGCCGCCACCCCCCGGAGAGGTGGCCGGCCAGGGCCTGGGCGTAGGGGAGAAGCCCGAACCGCTCCAGGGCCTCCTCCGCCAGGGCCCTGGCCTCCTTTCCCCGGTACAGACGGGCCCGGAAGAGGAGGTTTTCCCAGACGGTGAGGGTGCGGTAGAGGCTTTGCTCCTGGGTGGCGTAGCCGATCCGGGCCTTGACCTTGTCGGGGTCTTTCCCCACGTCCAGGCCCGCCACCAGGACCCGCCCCCCATCGGGCTTAAGCACCCCGGTGAGGATGCGCACCAGGGTGGTCTTGCCCGCCCCGTTGGGCCCCAGGAGGCCGAAGACCTCCCCCGGCCTCACGGAAAGGCTCACCCCCTCCAGGGCCCTCACGGGGCCGAAGCTCCGGCTAACCTCTTCGGCGTGGACCATGTCTGCCCTCCAGATAGCCCCGAACGTAGGCCTTAGGGTCCAGGGGGAAGCGCACCCCCAGGACCTCCCCCAGGAGGAAGCGGGCGAAGAGGGGCCCCACGAAGGCCAGGGCCAGCTCCTCCGGGGGCTCGTCCTTTCGCAGTTCCCCCGCCTCCTGCTTGGCCCGGAAGAACCCCACCACCCGCCCCAGGGCCTCCGCCATCCCCTCCGGCACCCCCTCCCCCCGGAGCTCGGGGTGGCGCAGGAGCTCGGAAAGGAGCTTGGGCAGGAAGGCCCGGTTGGCCTCGAGGAGGCCCAGATACCCCTCCAGAAGCCCCAGGAGCCCCTCCTCCAGGGGGGCGCTGGGGTCAGGGGGGGAGAGGGGCGGGGCCAGGCCCCTCAGGGCCTCCCGGAGGAGGGCCCCTTTGGAGCGGAAGCGGCGGAACAGGGTGACCTCGCTCACCCCCGCCCGCTCCGCGATGGCCCGGGTGGTGGCCCCCCGGTAGCCCCGCTCCGCCAAGAGCTCCAAGGCGGCCTGGAGAAGGCGGCGCCGGGTGGGGTCCCCCTCGGTAAGCAAGTGCATACTTACAGGGCCAGTCTACCCCCGTTCCCCGGCGGGGGTCAAGGGTATGCTGGGGGCCATGCGCGCCCTTCTGGCCCGCCTCCTCCTCAACACCCTGGCCCTTTGGCTGGTGGCCGGCCTCTACTCCGGGGTCTACTTCGCCCAGGGGGCCGACCTTCTGGACTACCTGGTGGCGGGGGCCCTTTGGGGCTTGGCCAACGCCCTCCTCCGCCCCCTCCTCCTCTTCCTCACCCTGCCCCTCAACCTCCTCACCCTCGGGCTTTTCACCCTGGTGGTGAACGCCTTCGTCCTCTACCTGGTGGCCCAGGCCACGGCCCTGGAGGTCCAGGGCTTCGCCGGGGCCTTCTTCGGGGCCCTCCTCCTCTCCCTCCTAAGCCTCCTCCTGAGCTGGCTCTTTCGGGACTAGGGGGCTTAGCGGTTTTCGCTCACGTAGCGGGCAAGCTCCTGGATGAGCACCCCCTGCTCGGTGATGATGGCCTTCACCGCGTCCCCGATGGAGACCACCCCCACCACCCTTCCCCCCTCCAGCACGGGCAGGTGGCGGACCCGGTGCTCCGTCATGAGGCGCATGGCCTCTTCCAGGTCCGTTTCCGGGGTCACGGTGATGGGGTTTTCCGTCATCACCTCCCGCACCAGGGTGTCCTTGGAAAAGCGCCCCAGGAGGACCAGCTTCCGGGCGTAGTCCCGCTCGGAGAAGATCCCGAGGAGCCTGTCCCCCTCCATGACCAAAAGGGCCCCGACGTCGTGGCGGGCGAGCTCCTTAAGGGCCTCCAGCACCGTGGCCTCGGGGTGGATGCGGTACACCGCGCCCCCTTTACGCAAGAGCAGCTGGCGAACGGTCATGCCCTCCCCCTTTCCTTTAGGGGAAGATTATACCTCGAGGCCCCCTTCCTTATCGCACGGTGAGGACCGGCCCCACCGCGTGGCGCACCACCTCCTCCGCGGTGCTTCCCAAAAGGAACCGCCGCACGGGAGCCCCCAGGGTGAGGAGGTCGGAGGGCCCGGCCAGGCCCAGGAGGTGTTCCGCGGGGTCCCCCGAAAGGGCCAGCCCCTCCGCGGCCACCCCGTGGTCCTTGAGGTAGGTTTCCGCCTCCAAGGCCCAGGCCCCCGCCTGGGTGGGGTCCTCGTGCACGCTCACCACCCGCACGAAAAGCCCCAAGGCGCGGGCCAGGGGGGCCAGGGTGTGCAGGGCCCGCACCGCGCTTTCCGAGGCGTTGTACCCCAGGACCGCCCCCTCGAGCTCCACGTACTCCAGGGGGGCCACCAGGGTGGGGATGGGGGAGGCCCTAAGGACCCGGTCCACCGTGCTCCCCAAGCCCATAAACCCCGCCCCGTGGGCCTCCCCGCTCCGGCCGAGGACCAGGAGGTCCGCCGAGCGGGCCTGCCGCAGGATGGCCTCGTGGGGCAGGCCCTTTTCCAGAAGGCCCTCCGCCTCCACCCCGGCCGCCTTGGCGCTTTTCACCACCCGCTCCAAGACCGCCTCCCCCTTGAGGCTAAGGAGCCTTTCCACCTCCTCCCGCCGCACGGGCAGGGGGATGGTGAGGGCCCCCAGGTCCAGGGGCTCCAGGGCCTGGACCAGGCGGAGGTCCACCACGTAAAGGACCAGGAGCTTGGCGGAAAGCTTGTAGCCAAGCCACTCCGCCAGCACCTCGGCCCCCTTGGCCTGGGGCGAGCCGTCGGTGGCCAGGAGGATCCTCATGCGCCCATTCTACCGGGCTCCCGCACCCCCCGGGCCAGGGCCCAGGCGGGGAGGATGAGGCCGCCTAAGGCCAAAAGGACCGGAAGCACCCCGAAGGCCTCGATGAGCCCCCCGATGGGGGCGTAGAAGAGACCGGCGAACCCCCAGGTGAACCCCATGAGCAGGCCGGAGACCGTGGCCGTCTGGGTGGGCTCGAGGTCCTGGGCCAGGGCCACGGCCACGGGGATGCCGGCGTTCATCAGGGCCCCCGTGGCGGCAAGGAGGAGGAGGTAAAGGGGGTTTTCCGGGGGGAAGAAGAGGAGGGCCAGGTAAAGGGGCAGGCCCAGGCTCAGGGTGCCCACCAGGACCGCCTTCCGTCCCAGGCGGTCGGAGAGGGTCCCCCCGAGGAAGGTCCCCAGGGTGGCGGAGAAGCTGTAGACGGAAAGGCTCAAGGCGGTGTAGGCGTCCGAGAGCCCCTTTTGCGCGTACCAGTAGGGCAGGGTGGTGGAAAAGCTCATGAAGACCAGGCTCCTCAGGGTGGCCATCCCCCAGAGCCGGGCCACGTCCCCCCGGAAGACCCGGAGGAAGTCCCCCATCCCTGCGGGCCTCCCCTTCCGGCGCACGGGGGGTAGCCGGAGGAGGAGGAGGGCGGGGAGGAGGACCAAAGGGGTGAGCCAGAGGAGCCCCTCAAGCCCCCAGGCCCCCACGGTGAAGAGGGCCACCACCGGCCCCAGGGAAAGCCCCAGGTACCCCGCGGAGCCGAAGAAGGAAAGCCAGAACCCCTTCCGCTCCCGGGGGGCGTACTCCCCCACCAGGCTGGCCCCCGAGGCGTGGAAGAGGGCCGAGCCCAGGCCCGAAAGCCCCAGGACCAAAAGAAGGGCCTCAAACCGGGGCCAGACCCCCAAGGAGCCCATCCCTAGCGCCACCAGCACCGGCCCCAAGGCGGCGAGGAGCCGGCGGTCCATGCGGTCGGCCATGAGGCCGGCGAAGGGCTGGAGGAGGCTTCCCGTGAGGGAGTAGACCGAGACCAACAACCCCGCCGTCCCCAGCCCCACCCCGAAGCGGTCCATGAGCTTGGGGAGGAGGGGGGTGAGGAAGTTGGAGAAGAGGTCGTTGGTCGTGTGGAGCCAGGCGAGGAGAAGGGGCAGCACCCCCTCATCCTAAGGGGTTTTCTCACCCAGGGTGTGCTAGAATCCCTTTGTGCTTGGGCTTTTCCGGGGTACCAAAAGAAAAATGGCGCGCCCGAGAGGACTCGAACCTCTGACCTTCGGCTCCGGAGGCCGACGCTCTATCCAGCTGAGCTACGGGCGCACTCAGCAGGAGCTACTTTAGCACGCGGGAGAGGAGGCGGTCAAGTGTTCGGACTGAGCAAACGGGTCATCACCATCCTCTTTGGGCTTTTGGCCTTGGCCTTTGCCGTGGGGGCCATCCTGCTTTTCACCCCTCAGGCGGGGCAGCAGGCCCGGGGTAAGGCGGTCCTTTGGGTCAACAACAAGCCCGTGTACGAGCTGGATCTCCTCAGGCTCCAGGGGAACGACCCCCTGTACGCGGCCAACCCCGAGGGGCTTCTCAAAACCCTGGTGGACACCCACTTCCTGGAGCAGGTCATCCTCACCGAGGCCCTGAAGCAGGACGCGGCCCGGGTGCGGGTTTCCAGCGCGGAGGTGCGGTCGGAGCTTAACCGCATCCGCGAGCAGTTCGGCCTGAAGGAGAAGGAGGCCTACGAGAGCTTCCTGAACCAGGTGGGCTACACCGACGCCCAGCTAAGGGCCGAGATCAAGACCCAGCTCCAGATCCAAAAGCGCCTGGACCAGATCCGCACCTCGGTGAAGCCCACCCCCGAGGAGGTGGCCTTCTACTTTGAGGTGCACCGGGACGACTACAAGACCGAGCCCCGGGTCCTGGCCCGGCAGATCGTGGTGGACGACAAGGCCCTGGCGGAGGAGCTCTCCCGGAAGGCCAAGGCCGGGGAGGACTTCGCCGCCCTGGCCAAGGCCCACTCCAAGGTGGGGGCGGAACAAGGGGGGGCCCTCGGGGCCGAGCCCGGAAAGAGCGAGCCCAAGCCCGTGGCCCAGGTGGTCTTCCCCGAGGCGGTGGGCCAGGCGGTCTTCGCCCTCAAGGGCCCCGGCCTGGTGGGGCCCATCGAGGCCGGGGGGCGGTACTACCTGGTGAAGGTGGAGGCCTACCTCCCCCCCAAGGCGCCGGGCTTTGAGGAGGTCAAGGCCCGGGTGGAGGAGGACGCCAAGCGGGTCAAGGGGGAGGGGGCCCTCGAGGCCTACCTGGAGGAGCTCCGCAAGAAGGCCCAGGTGCGCTTCGCCGAGGACGCCCCCTACAGCTACAAAAACCCCGCCGTGGCCCAGGTGAACGGGAAGGAGATCCTCCTTGCCCAGGTCCTCCAGCCCGTCTTTTCCAACCAGCAGACCGCGGCCCTCATCCAGCAGGGCCTGGGGGAGCTTGCGGTGCAGTTCTTCCTCCCCCAGACCCTGGAGAACCTCATTGACCGGGAGCTTTTGGTGGAGGCCGCCAAGGGGAGCGGCAAGCCCTTCTTGGGTTCCAAGGACGCCATGGCCCAGGCCTACGCCCTCTGGGCCACCCGGGAGGTCACCGCCACGGAGGAGGAGGCCAAGAGGTTCTACGCGGAAAACCCCGCCCTCTTCACCGTGCCCGCCAGCGCCAAGGTGGTGGGGGTGAGCTTCAAGGAGGAGGCCAAGGCCAAGGCCTTCCGCGCCGCGGCCCTCAAGGGAGGGGACCTCGAGGCCCTGGCCAAGGCCCAGGAAGGCACGGTCACGGACTACGGCACGGTGAACCCCAACAGCCTGCCCGCCGTCTTGGACCGGCTGGTCTTCAAGACCACGGCCACCTTCCCCAAAGGGCCCTTGGGGGAGGTGAGCGAGGTGGTGAAGCTGGAGGACGGCACCTTCGTGGTCCTCCTCATCTCCGAGCGCAAGGCGGAGGTCCTTAAGCCCTACCCCGAGGTGGCGGAGGAGGCCAAGGAGCGGGTCATCGCCAAAAAGCGCTCGGAGCAGGCCCAGGCCCTCATCCAGGAGCTCCGCAAGAAGGCCCAGATTGAAAACCGCCTGAACCAGGTCCTGGCGGAGCTCGCCCCCAAGACGGAGGAGGCCCCCAAGGAGGAGGCGCCCAAAGAGGCCCCCGCCAAGCCCTAAGGGCCTTCCTTGCCCCGCCCCGGAACTCCGGGGCGGGGCGAAGCTTTTAGCATGGGGGCATGGACCTCCTCAAGCTCCTCACCCTCTACTACGAAGAGGCCCCGGACCCCAAGAACCCCTTAGAGCGGGTGGCCTTCGGCACCAGCGGCCACCGGGGCACCTCCCTAAGGCGCACCTTCAACGAGGCCCATGTCCTGGCCTTGGCCCAGGCCGTGGCCGACCTAAGGGCCTCCTTTGGGGCCACGGGGCCCCTCTTTCTGGCCAAGGACACCCACGCCCTCTCCGAGCCCGCCTGGGCCACGGCCCTTCGGGTCTTCGTGGCCAACGGCCTCGAGGTCCGGGTGGAGGCCGACGGGGCCTACACCCCCACGCCCCTCGTCTCCCTGGCCATCCTGGAGCACAACGCCCGCCACCCCGCCAAGGCCGACGGGGTCCTCCTCACCCCCAGCCACAACCCCCCGGAGGACGGGGGCTTCAAGTACAACCCCCCCACGGGGGGCCCCGCGGACGCCCGGGTGACCCGGGCCCTGGAGGAGCGGGCCAACGCCCTGCTGGCCGAGGGGCTCAAAGGGGTGCGGCGCGTCCCCCTGGCCGAGGCCCTGGCCCGGGCGGTGCCCTTTGACTACGCGGGGCTCTACCTGGAGAGGGTGAAGGAGGCGGTGGACCTCGAGGCCATCCGGGCCGCGGGGCTCCGCATCGGGGTGGACCCCCTGGGCGGGGCGAGCCTTAGGGTCTGGGAACGCCTGGCGGAGGCCTACGGGCTTGGCCTGGAGGTGGTGAACCCCACCCTGGACCCCACCTTCCGCTTCATGCCTCAGGACCACGACGGCAAGATCCGCATGGACTGCTCCAGCCCCCACGCCATGGCCGGGCTCCTCGCCCTGAAGGAGCGCTACGACCTGGCCATCGGCAACGACCCCGACGCGGACCGGCACGGCATCGTCACCCCCAAGGGCCTCATGAACCCCAACCACTACCTGGCGGTGGCCGTGGAGCACCTCTTCACCACCCGCCCCTGGCCGGGGGCCAAGGTGGGGAAGACCGCGGTGACCAGCGCCCTCCTGGACCGGGTGGCCCGGGCCCTGGGCCGGGAGGTCTACGAGACCCCGGTGGGGTTCAAGTACTTCGTGGAGGGCCTGCTTGGGGGCTGGCTGGGCTTTGGCGGGGAGGAGAGCGCGGGGGCAAGCTTCCTCCGCCAAGACGGCCGCCCCTTCACCACCGATAAGGACGGGATCCTCCTGGGCCTTCTGGCGGCGGAGATCACCGCCAAGCGGGGGAAGGACCCCGGGGTCCTTTACGAGGAGCTGGCGGAGCGCCTGGGCCGCCCCTTCTACGCCCGCAAGGACCTCCCCATCCCCCCCGAGGCCAAGGCCCGCCTGAAGGCCCTGGACCCCAAGGCCCTCCCCCTTGCGGCGGGGGAAATCCTCACCCACGCCCCCGGAAACGGCGAGCCCCTGGGGGGGCTTAAGGTGGTGACGGAAGGGGGCTGGTTCGCCCTCAGGCCCAGCGGCACCGAGGACCTGGTCAAGGTCTACGCGGAAAGCTTCCAGGGCCCCGAGCACCTCGAGGCCCTTCTGGAAGCGGCGCTGGAGCTTTTGAACGCCCTCCTCTGAAGCGCCTACCCCTTCACCGCCCCCGCGGTGAGCCCGGCCACGATGCGCTGTTGGAAGACGAGGACCAGGACCACCAGGGGCACGGTGACCACCACGCTGGCGGCCATGATGGACCCCCAGGGGATCTCAAAGGGCGTGGCCCCGCCGAAGCTGGCGATGGCGGGGGGCACGGTCTTCACCGAGTCCCCCACGGTGAAGGTGAGGGCGAAGAGGTACTCGTTCCAGGCGGCGATGAAGGCCAAAAGCCCCGTGGTCACCAGCCCGGGCCCGGTGAGGGGGAGCATCACCTTGAGGAGGGTCTGTAGGGGCGTGGCCCCGTCCACGTAGGCCGCCTCCTCCAGCTCCCGGGGCAGGCCCTTGAAGTAGCCCACCAGGACCCAGACCGTGAAGGGCAGGGTGAAGAGGAGGTAGCTCAGGATGAGGCCCAGGTGGGTGTTGAAGAGGCCGAGGCCCCTAAGGAGCAGGAAAAGCCCGCCCAAAACGGCGATCTGGGGGAACATGGTCATGGCCAGGACGAGGTAAAGGACGGCGTTCTTGGGGGGAAAGGGGAGGCGCCCCAAGGCGTAGGCGGAAAGCACCCCCAGGACCAGGGAGAGCAGGGTGGCCCCCCCGGCCACGACGAGGGAGTTCAGGAGGTTCCGGCCGAAGTTGGCCTGGAGGAAGACGTTCTTGTGGTGGTCCAGGGTGAAGGGCAGGGGGAGGAAGCTGGGGTCTGGGGAGAAGAGGGCATCGGAGGGCTTGAAGCTGGAGATCGCCGCCCAGTAGAAGGGGAAGACGCTGTAGACCACCACGAAGGCCACCAGCAGGTAGAAGAGGAGCCGGTTAACCACCTTAAGGGCCCCTTTCATTTCAAGGCCTCCCTTCCCAGGGTGCGCATGTAGAGCACCACGAAGACGAAGATGATTACCAGGATGGCCACGCTGAGGGCCGAGCCGTAACCCAGGTCCTGGAAGTCGATAAGGGTCTGGCGGTTGTAGACCGCCAGGGTGCGGGTGGTGGGGTTTACCCCGCTCATGACGAAGATCACGTCAAAGACCCTGAGGGCGTCCAGGGTGCGGAAGATGAGGGCCACCACCAGGGCGGGGGTGAGGAGGGGCAGGGTGATGCTCCAGAACTGCTGCCACCGGCTGGCCCCGTCAATGCTGGCCGCCTCGTAGAGCTCCTCGGGGATGAGCTGGAGCCCGGCGAGGAGGAGAAGGGCCATGAAGGGGGTGGTCTTCCACACGTCCACGGCGATGATGGCGGGCAGGATGAGCTCGGGGCGGGCCAGGAAGGCCACCTTTTGGCTTAGGATTCCGAGCTTCACCCCCAGGACGTTGATCACGCCGTAGACGTCGTGGAGCATCCACTGCCACATCTTGGCGGAGACCACCGTGGGGATGGCCCAGGGGATGAGGATGGCGGTGCGCACCAGCCCCCGGCCCCGGAAGTTGGAGTGGACGATGAGGGCGATGGCAAGCCCCAGCACCGTCTCCAGGCTCACGGAAATGAGGGTGAACTTCAGGGTGTTCCAAAGGGCCTGGCGGAAGTCCGGGTCCTTAAGGAGGAAGAGGTAGTTCTCCAGGCCCACGAACTCCGGGGGCTCCACGAAGGCGATGTCGGCCTTGAAAAGGGACCAGTAGAAGACCTGGGCCAGGGGGTAGCCCGCCACCAGGACCACCGCGAGAAGGGTGGGGAGGACCAGGAGCCAGGCCAGGCGGACCTGCCTTAGGGTGAGCATGGTCTAAGGATACGCCCGGGGGGAGGCCCCCCCGGGCCTACAGGGGCTTAGCGCAGGATGCGCTGGAGGCGGGCCTCGAGGTCGCGCACCGCGGCCTCGCCCCTCTTGCGGCCGGTGAGGGCGCTATGGACCTCGGTCCAGATGGCCTCGGATACCTGGTTGTACTTGGCCCCGGCCACGTCCGAGGGGCGGGAGACGGCGTTCTGGAAGACGGGAAGGAGGTCACGGAACCAGGGGTTCTTGGCCAGGACGTCCCGGTCCGTGTAGAGGGCGGGCCGGGTGGGCAGACGGGAGAGGCGCACGGCGTTGTCCTTCTGCACCTCGTAGGAGGCCAGGTACTTCACCAACTCCGCGGCCAGCCTGGGGTTGCGGCTGTAGGCGGAGACCATGAGCTGCCAGCCGCCCAGGGTGGCCGCGTTGGGGGCGTCCGCCGCCCCTTTGGGCAGCACGGTCACCCCGAACTTGCCCCGCACCGCGCTCCCCTCGCTCTGGCCCAGGGCGTAGGCGTAGGGCCAGTTGCGCATGAAGAGGCTGTTTCCCTGCTGCCAGACGTTGCGGGCCTCCTCCTCCGCGTAGCTCGTCACCCCCTGGGGGGCGATGGTGCCCACGAACCGGCGCACGGTGTTCAGGGCCAGGGCGGCCTTGGGGTTATTGACGCTGATGCGCCCGTCCGCTTCCACGATGCGCCCGCCCCCGAAGGAGTAGATCCACTCCAGGGCGTCGCAGGTGAGGCCCTCGTAGGGCTTGCCCTGGAAGACGAAGCCCCAGAAGTCCTTGTTGGCCTTCCGCTCCCCTTCCATGACCTTCTGGGCCATCTGCTCCAGCTCGGCCCAGGTCCTGGGGGGGTTCTTGTAGCCGTACTTCTCCAGGAGGTCCTTGCGGTAGTAGAGGATGCCCGCGTCGGTGAAGAAGGGGATGGAGGTGAGCTTGCCCCGGATGGTGTTGTTCTGGACGATGCGGGGGAAGAACTCCTTGAGCTCGGCCTCGCTGAAGTACTCCTTCAGGTCCAGGGCGTGGGGGGCCACGATGCCCGGCCAGATGACGTCGATCATGTAGACGTCCACGTCCGGGCTTTTGGCCGCCCAGTACTGCTGGTAGAGGGCCAGGCGGTCGTTGGTGTCCGCGGGGGAGTCGATGTACTCCACCCGGGTGCCCGTCTTCTTGCCCCAGGCCTCCACCATCTCCTTCATCCAGCGGCCGCCCTCCCCCACCGCGGTGGAGTCCCCGGCCACGCGGACGATGGGGCTTTGGGCCCGGACGCGCACGGAGCTGAAGAGGACCCCCGCGGCCAGACCCACGCCCGCCTTCTGCAAGAACTCGCGACGCTTCATCCTGTACCTCCCTTAGAAACGCTTCCAGGGGTACTTTACCCCTTCTTTTCCGGTCCCGTCAAGCCCTACTCCAGGGCGAGCCCGATGGGGTCTTCCAGGAGGGAGGCCAGGTGGCGGCAGAAGCGGGCGGCCTCGGCCCCGTCAATGAGGCGGTGGTCGTAGGTGAGGCTGAAGGGCATAAGGAGGCGGGGCACGAAGGCCTCCCCGTTCCAGACGGGCTTCATTTGGGCCCGGGAGACCCCCAGGATGGCCACCTCCGGCCAGTTCACGATGGGGGTGAAGCCCACGCCCCCGATCCCCCCCAGGTTGGAGAGGCTGAAGGTGCCCCCCTGCATCTCCTCGGGGGTGAGCTTGCGGGCCCGGGCCCGTTCGGAGATCTCCTGGAGCTCCCGGGCCAGGGTGAAGACCCCCTTCTGGTCCACGTTCCGGATCACGGGGACCAGGAGGCCGTGGGGGGTGTCCACGGCCACCCCGATGTGGATGTAGTCCTTGTAGACGATCTCCTGGGCCTCCTCGTCAATGGAGGCGTTGAACTTGGGGAAGGCCTTGAGGGTGAGGGCCAGGGCCTTGAGGAGGAAGGCGGTGGGGGTGAGGCGGAAGCCCCGCTCCTCCGCCTTGGGGGCGTAGCGCTTGCGCAGGGCCTCGAGGTCGGTGATGTCCGCCTCGTCAAAGTGGGTGACCATGGGCACCTGGGCCCAGGCCTGGGCCATGGACCTAAGGGTGGCCTTCCGCACCCCGCTCATGGCCTCGCGGCGCACGGGGCCGAAGCGGGCGAAGTCGGGGAGGGGGGGACGAGTGGGGGCGGGGGTGGCCCGTTCGGGCGCGGCCAGGCCCGCCGCGCGCCTGACGTCCTCCTCCGTGATCCGGCCCGCAAGCCCCGTGCCCCTTAAGGCGTAGATGTCCACCCCCAGCTCCCGGGCGAGCCGCCTGACGGAGGGAGAGGCCGGGACCAGGCGCCGCCCCTCGGTGGGGGGGGCTGGGGAAGGGGCTTCGGGGGGGGCAGGGGGTTGGGCCTTTTCTGCCCTTTGGGGGGCCTCGGCCTTAGGGGCCTCTTCCTGGGCGGGGGTTTCCGGGGCAGGCGCCTCCCCTTCGGCCTGCAGGACCAGGAAGGGCTGCCCCGGCTTCACCTCTTCCCCTGGCTTCACCAGGACCTTCTCCACCACCCCGCCCGCCTCCGCGGGCACCTCCATCACCGCCTTGTCGGTTTCCAGTTCCAGGACGGGCTGGCCGGGGGCCACCCGGTCCCCTTCCTTCACCAACACGCCCACCACGGTGGCCGTGGCCACGTTGTCGCCGAGTTCGGGTAGCCTGAGCTCCATACCTCCTCCTTACCGCCGGTGGGGCGGCACCTCCTTTAGGCTAAGCCCAAGCCGGGTGCGGGCCTCTTCCAGCACCTCCCCTTTAAGCTTCCCCTCCTCCGCCAAAAGGGCCAAGGCGGCGTAGGCGATGTGCCGGGCGTCCACCTCAAAGAAGTCCCTTAAGGCCTCCCGGGTGTCCGAGCGGCCGAAGCCGTCCGTGCCCAGGGCGCAGAAGGGCCGGTCCAGGTAGCCCCGGATAAGGTTGGGGAGGGCCTTGAGGTAGTCCGTGGCGGCCACCACCGGGCCTTCGTGCCCCTTCAGGGCCTCGGCCACATAGGGCGTGCGGGCCCTGCCGAGAAGCCGCCGCTCCCGCTCCGCCTCAATGGCGTCCAGGTAGAGGGCCTTGTAGCTGGTGGCGCTCCACACGTCCGCCACCACCCCGAAGTCCCGGAGAAGGTCCTGGGCCTTGATGGCCTGGGGCAGGATGGGCCCCGAGCCGAGAAGCTGGACCCTGGGGCCTTCCCCCTCCCCTTTCCGGAAGAGGTAAAGCCCCTTGAGGATCCCCCGCTTCACCTCCTCCCGGGGTTCGGGCATGGGGGGGTGGGGGTAGTTCTCGTTCTCAATTGTGATGTAGTAGAAGACGTCCTCCCCCTCCCCGTACATGCGCTTTAGGCCGTCCTCCAGGATCACCGCAAACTCGTAGGCGAAGGCCGGGTCGTAGACCAGGAGGTTGGGGGCCGCCAGGGCGTAGACCTGGCTCTGCCCGTCCTGGTGCTGGAGGCCCTCCCCTTCCAGGGTGGTCCTTCCGGCGGTGGCCCCCAGGATGAAGCCCCGGGTCCTTTGGTCCGCGGCGGCCCAGACCAGGTCCCCCACCCGTTGCAGGCCGAACATGGAGTAGGTGATGAAGAAGGGGACGGTGGGGACGCCCCAGTGGGCGTAGGCCGTGCCCGCGGCGATGAAGTCCGCCATGGCCCCCGCCTCCGTGATCCCCTCCTCCAGGATCTGCCCCTCCTTGCTCTCCTTGTAGGCGGTGAGGGTGCCCGCGTCCACGGGGATGTAGAGCTGCCCCTTGGGGGAGTAGATCCCCACCTGGGCGATCAAGGCCTCCATCCCGAAGGTGCGGGCCTCGTCGGGCACGATGGGGACGATGTACTTTCCGATCTTGTGCTTTAGGAGCTTAGCCAGGATGCGCACGAAGGCCATGGTGGTGGAGATGGCCCGCTCCCCCGTGCCCTCGTAGAACTCCTGGAAGAAGGCCTCGTCGGGGATCTCGAGGCCCCCCCCAAAGCGCACCCGCCTTTCCGGCACAAAGCCCCCTAGCGCCTTCCGCCTCTCCAGGAGGTAGCGCACCTCGGGGGCCTCCGGCCCTGGGTGGTAGTAGGGGAGCTCCTTAAGCTTCTCCTCGGGGACGGGGATCCCGAGAAAGCGCCGGGCCTCCTTTAGGTCCTCCTCCGTGAGCTTCTTCACCTGGTGGGCCACGTTCTTGGCCATGGCCGTGGGGCCCATGCCGTAGCCCTTGATGGTGCGGGCCAGGATGACCACCGGGCTCCCCTTGTGCTCCACCGCGGCCTTGTAGGCGGCGTAGATCTTCTTGAGGTCGTGCCCGCCCCGGGAGCGGGTGAGCTCGGTGAGCTCCTCGTCCGAAAGGCCCTCAATGAGCTTCTTGAGCTCCGGGGTGTTGAAGAAGCGCTCCCTAAGCTCCTTCCCCCCAAAGGCGGCGTAGCGCTGGGACTCCCCGTCCACCAGGGCCTCAAAGCGGCGGAGGAGGTGGCCCTCCTTGTCCTTGGCGATGAGCTCGTCCCACAAGGAGCCCCAGACCACCTTGATCACGTGCCAGCCCGCGCCCCGGTAGAGCCTTTCCAGCTCCTGGATGACCTTGGAGTTGCCCCGCACGGGGCCGTCCAGGCGCTGGAGGTTGCAGTTCACCACGAAGATGAGGTTGTCCAGCTCCTCCCGGGCCGCCAGGTGCAGCGCCCCCACGGTCTCGGGCTCGTCGTGCTCCCCGTCCCCCAGGAAGGCCCAGACCTTGGCGGAGCTCTTGGGCTTCAGGCCCCGGTCCTCGAGGTAGCGCATGAAGCGGGCCTGGTAGATGGCCTGGATGGGCCCAAGGCCCATGCTCACCGTGGGGAACTCCCAGAAGTCGGGCATGAGCCAGGGGTGGGGGTAGCTGGAAAGCCCCCGGCCCCCCTCCGCCGGGGGGTGGACCTCCCGGCGGAAGTTCTCCAGGTCCTCCTCCCTAAGCCGCCCTTCCAGGAAGGCCCGGGCGTAGATCCCGGGGGAGGAGTGCCCCTGGAAGAAGACCAGGTCCCTCTCAAGCCCCGCCTCGGGCCCCCGGAAGAAGTGGTTGAAGCCCACCTCGTAAAGCTCCGCGATGGAGGCGTAGGTGGAGATGTGCCCCCCGATGCCGTCCGCCTTCTGGTTGGCCCGGGCCACCATCATGGCCGCGTTCCAGCGGAGGATGTTGACGATGCGCCCTTCCAGCTCCAGGTCCCCCGGGTAAGGGGGTTCCTTCTCCTTGGGGATGGTGTTCAGGTAGGGGGTGGAGAGGCGGTTTTGCGGGGTGTGGCCCTGGAGGTAGAGGTATTCGTCCAGGAGGCGGAAAAGCTCCTCCACCCGCTCGGGGCCCTCCACCCTCAGGACGTACTCCAAGGCCTCCAGCCACTCCCGGTTTTCCTCTGCGAAAAGCGCCTTCCGTTCCTCCGGCGAAAGCCGGGCGAAGGCGGCTTTGAGCTCCCGTTCCGTCATGGCGCCCTCCTTGGTGACCACTTACACTACACCAGTTTGGCCAAGGGGGCGGGGCGCTGTCCAATAGCAAGGGCTTCCCCAATGTGATAAACTTTTCTTATCATGAACCTGCGCCGCCTGCGCTGCTTTCTGGTCCTCGCGGAGGAGCGGAACTTCCACCGGGCGGCGGAGCGCCTTTTCCTCTCCCAGCCCGGCCTCACCCAGCAGATCCGGGCCCTGGAGAGGGAGCTTGGGGTGCGCCTTTTGGAGAGGCGCCCCTTCCGCCTGACCCCGGCGGGGGAGGTGCTCTACCGGGAGGGCCGGGCCCTTCTGGAACGGGCGGAGGCCCTAAAGGAGCGGGTCCGGCGGGCCGGACGGGCGGAGCTCCGCTTTGGGGTCCCGGAGAACCTCCTCCCCGACCTCATGCCCCTTCTGGACCACCTGAGGCGGGGCCTGGGCCGAGCGGTGGAGATCCTGGAGATGCACACCCCCGAGCAGGTGAAGGCCCTGAAGGAGGGCCGCCTGGACTACGGCCTGGCGGGGCTTAGGGTGGAGGACCCCGCCATCCTCAAGGAGCCCCTCCTGAAGGTGCCCATCGTGGTGGCCCTGCCCGAGGACCACCCCTGGGCGAGGGCGGAGCGGGTGCCCCTGAAGGCGCTGAAGGACGAGCCTTTCCTCCTCATGCCCAAGGAGGCCCTGCCGCCCCTCTACGAGGCCTTCATGGAGGTCTTCCGCCGGGCGGGCTTCCAGCCCAAGGTGGTGCGGGAGGTGGCCCGCTTTCCCCAGGCGGTGGGCCTGGTGGCCGCGGGGGTGGGGGTCTACCTGACCCTGGCCCCCTACCGGGTCTTCCCCCACCCCGGGGTGGTGCTGAGGCCCCTTTTGGAGGAGGCGGCGTTGGAGGTGGCCCTCATCTACCCCAAGGCCCCCCCGCCCCCCTCTTTGGAGGAGGTCCGGGCCCTCCTCAAGGCCCTGGTCCTTTAGGGTAAAATCCCCCCGTGCCCGATCTCCTTTCGGCCCTCCGCACCCACCCTGGCCTTAGGCGCCCCAAGAACGAGGACGCGGTGGGTGGGGTGGGGACCCCGTGGGGCGGGGTCTTCGTGGTGGCGGACGGGATGGGGGGGCACCGCACGGGGGAGGTGGCCTCGAGGCTGGCCGTGGAGGCCATCCTGGAGGTCCTAAGCCAAAAGGAGCCTTCCCCCAAGGCCCTCCTGGAGGCCTTTGAGGAGGCGAACCGGAGGATCTACCAGGAGGCCCAGCGCCCGGAGAACCGGGGGATGGGCACCACCGCCACCTGCCTCCTCCTGGACCTCCCCTACGCCCTCATCGCCCACGTGGGGGACTCCCGGGCCTACCTCTTCCGCAAGGGGGTTCTGAAGCAGCTCACCGAGGACCACTCCTGGGTGGCGGAGCGGGTCCGCCAGGGCCTCCTCACGGTGGAGGAGGCCCGCACCCACCGCTGGCGCAACGTGATCACCAACGCCCTGGGCTCCTTCCCGGAGGCCCGGGTGGACCTCTTGGGCCTCAAGGTGGAGCCCGGGGACATCTTTCTCCTCTGCACGGACGGGCTTTATGGGGTCCTGGAGGACCGCACCCTGCAGGAGGTGCTGAGGAACTACCCCCCCGAGGAGGCGGCCGAGCGCCTGGTGGCCCTGGCCAACGAGTGGGGGGGGCCGGACAACATCAGCGTGGCCGTGGTCCGCGTGCCCGAAACGCTTCCCGAAAGGACCCGCCCCTACGCCCTGCCCCTCGAGGCCGCGGGGGGCGAACCCGTGCACCTGAAGCTGGGGGAGGTGCCGGAGGAGCTCCCCACCCAGGTTCTGGAGCCCAAGCCCCGCCCCCGGGTGGGCTGGCGGGACGTCCTCCTCATCCTCCTTTGGGTGGTGGTGGTGGCCTACATCCTCCTGGGCTACTTCCGCGGGCCCTAGACGAACCCCCAGCCCCCAAGTAGACTCCGAAGGGTATGGAGCGGACCTTCGTCATGGTGAAGCCGGACGGCGTGCGCCGGGGCCTGGTGGGGGAGATCCTGGCCCGTTTTGAGCGCAAGGGCTTCCGCCTGGTGGGCCTGAAGCTCCTCACCCTAGACCGGGAGCTTGCCGAGAGGCACTACGCGGAGCACCGGGAAAAGCCCTTCTTCCCTGGGCTCGTGGCCTTCATCACCTCGGGGCCGGTGGTGGCCATGGTCCTGGAGGGGCCGAACGTGGTGGCCGAGGTGCGCAAGATGATGGGGGCCACCCACCCCAAGGACGCCCTCCCCGGCACCATCCGCGGGGACTTCGCCACCACCATTGACGAGAACGTGATCCACGGCTCGGCCACCCTCGAGGACGCCCAAAGGGAGATCGCCCTCTACTTCCGTCCGGAAGAGCTGGTGTAGGGCGGCGGGAAAGCCCCGCCCGGGGGTTTTATTCTTCTGGGGCCTGGGGGAGGGTCTGGGCCCGGAGGCGGTCCCAGGGGAAGTCGTCCAGGGGGTAGAAGCGGTCCGCCTGCTGGGCCAGGCGGTGGGAGGAGAGGGCGTGGAAGGTGGTGTTCTCCACCTGCTTGCCCATGTCCTGCACCACCCGCACCACCTCGGCGAAATCCCCGTCCCCCGAGACCAGGACGGCCACATCGTAGGCGTCCGCGTAGGCCAGGCGCAGGATGTCGATGGCGATCTGGATGTCCACGCCCTTTTCCACGAACCCGTCCGCCCGCCTCTCCAGCCTTCCTAAGCGCACGGCCACGTAGGGCACCCGCTTGAGGTAGTTGAGGAAGCTCTGGTGGGCCTTGGCCGCAGGGTCTTCCGGGGGGAGGGGGGCGTTGTAGTAGTAGGCCCTGAGGAGCCTGCGCCCGGCGGTGAGGAGGGTGATGAACTCCACAAAGTTCAGCCGATAGTCCGAGCCCAGGTGCTGGACCAACCCCTTGTACAGGTTGGACCCGTCTATGAATATCGCCACCCTTTCCATAAAAGCCCGCCCCTTTCCGGGCTCCTCCAGTGTACTCCCCCCGGATGAGAGCTTTTATAACCCACCGCTCAATGAGCGGTGGGGGCGCGGATACGGCTATCGGCTTAGGCCCCCTTTGAGGGCGGAGGCATCCTACCATGATCCTTCCATGAGCGCAAGATAAGAAGCAAAAGAACCCATCAGGAGCGGCCCTTTTCCGTTTCCGCGTACACGTCCCGGAAGACCCCGGGGATGGGGGCGTGGGGCTTGTGCACCCGCACCCGCACCCTCAGGAGGCGGGGGAAGGCCTTGAGGAGCTCCTCCGCCAGGTGGTCCGCCAGGGCCTCAATGAGGTAGAACCGCTTCCCCCGCACGATCCTTTCCACCAGGGCGTAGACCGCGGCGTAGTCCACGGTTTCCTCCAGAAGGTCCCCCCGGCCCTCAAAGGGCACCTCCAGCCAAAGGTCCACCACGAACCGGGCCCCAAGCCGCCCTTCCTCGGGGTGGACCCCGTGGCGGCCGTAGAACTCTAGTCCGAGGAGGGCGATCTCTCCCATAGGGCGCTCCAGACCTTCAGGGCTTCCCGGTGGGCCTTCACGTCGTGGACCCGGAGGATATGGGCCCCTTTTAGGAGGGCGAAGAGGTGGGCGGCCACGCTGCCCACCACCCTTTCCCGTGGGTTTTCCACCCCCGTCAGTTCCCCGATCGTTCGCTTCCGGGAAAGCCCCACCAGGACGGGGTGGCCGAGCTCCACGATCTCCTCTAGCCGCTTTAGGAGGGCCAGGTTGTGGGCAAGGAGCTTCCCGAACCCAAAGCCCGGGTCCAGGACCACCTGGGGCACCCCCATCCTCAGGGCCCGTTCCGCCTGGGCCTTCAGGAAGGCCTTCACCTCCGCCACCACGTCGGCGTAGCGGGCGTGGGCCATCATGGTCTTGGGGTCGGGGACGGGCATGTGCATGACCACCGCGGCCACCCCATAGCGCGCGGCCAGGGCCGCCATGCGTTCGTCCCTGAGGCCGGTCACGTCGTTGAGGAGGTGGGCCCCAAGCCTAAGGGCCTCCTCCGCCACCTCGGGCTTGCGGGTGTCCACGGAGACGGGGGCCCCCAGGGAGAGGACGGCATCGAGGACCGGCAATAGCCTCCGTTTCTCCTCCTCCACCGGCACGGGCGCGGCCCCGGGGCGGGTGGACTCGGCCCCGAGGTCCAGGAGGTCCGCCCCTTCCTCCAGAAGGGCCTTGGCCCGGGCCAGGGCCTTTTCCGGCTCCAGGTAAAGCCCCCCGTCGGAGAAGGAGTCCGGGGTGAGGTTCAGGATCCCCATGAGGAGGGGGCGGTCCAAGGGGAGGGCCCGGTCGCGGAGCCAGAGCACGCCTTGGATTATAGTGGCCCTATGAGGCTCCTAGCGGCGGTGGACTTCGGAGCGACCCACGAGAGCGTGGTGGCCACGGCGGAGGCCTTGGGGGAGGCCCTGGGCCTCGAGCCCTTCCTCCTCCACGTCATCCCCGATCCCTACTTCCAGGGCCTGGCCCACCACTTCCCCGACCTTAAAGAACCCATCCAGGCCCTCCTGGCCCAGGTGGAGGCCCGGGTGGGGGCGGCCCTTAGGGCGCGGGGGCTGAAGGCCCAGGTCCTCCGGGGCCTGCCGGCCTTCGTGGTGGGCGGGGAGGCCACCCGGGCCAAGCTGGTGGTCCTGGGCCAGGTGGGGGAAGCCCCCCTGGAGCGCCTGGCCCGGGGCGGGATGGCCCGCTACCTCCTCCACCGGGGGGAGGTCCCCGTCCTCCTGGTACCCCCCCACCGGCCCCTCCTCCGCCCGGCCCGGATCGCGGTGGGGGTGGACGAGGGGGACGCGGCCCTCGCCGCGGCCCGCCTGGCCCAGATCTTTGGGGAAAGGCTGAGGGCCGAGGTGGTGGGCCTCCACCTGGTGAGCGGGGAGGGGGGGTGCTGCTACCCCACCTACCTGGACCCCAAGGGCCTGGGCCTGGCCCAGGTGCTGGAGCGGGCGGAGGCCTTCTTGAGCGAGCGGCTTGGGCTTAAGGTCCAGGCCTTCAAAGGGGAGGAGGCCCTGGACCTCCTGGAGGCCGCCAAGCGCCTGGGGGTGGACCTCCTCGTCCTGGGCTCCAAGGCCAAAAGCACCTGGCGCCACCGCCTGGGCCAGATGGTGGAGGCCGCCCTGCGCCACGGGGAACTCCCCCTCCTGGTGGTGCCCGAGGCCGCCCGCTGGTAGAATCCCGCCGTGCAGGGGCCCGGCTGGTACCTCCGCCTTTCCGCGTACTGGTTCGCCACCAGCTTCAAGTGGTTCCTGGTCCTCCTGGTCCTCCTGCCGGCCCGGGTGGCGGAGCTCTCCCCAGAAGGGGAGCGGGCCAGCCGGCTTGGCCTCCTCTTCGGCCTGGGGGCGGTGATGGCCATCCTGGGCCCACCCCTCATGGGCTTTCTTTCCGACCGCCTGGGAAGCAGGCGCCCTTTTCTTCTCCTGGGGGCCCTCCTCACCGCCTTCGCCCTCTTCTACCTGGCCCACGCCCCGAGCTTCGCCCACCTCCTCCTGGCCTACCTCCTCCTCCAGGTGGCGGACGACCTGGCCACCGGCCCCTACTCCGCCCTCATCCCCGACCTGGTGCCCAAGGGTAGCCGGGGGCTGGCCTCGGGGTACATGGGGGTGCTCCAGGTCCTGGGCCAGATCCTGGGCGGGGCGGTGGGGTTCCTCCTCCCCTTGGCCCCCCAGGCCTACCTGGCCGCCTTCGTGAACCTCCTGGCCGCGGCCCTCACCCTGGGGGCCATCCCCTCCAGGCCCCTGCCCCAGAACCCCACCCCCCTTCGGAAGGCCCTTCTCCTTCCCTTCGCCGACCCCGACTTCCGCCTGGTCTACCTCACCCGCTTCCTGGTCATGCTGGGCTTTTACCTGGCCCAGACCTACCTGCAGTACTACCTGGCGGACGTGGTCCGCCTTTTCCAGGCCTTTGGGCGGACCCTGGCGGAGGAGCCCTTCCAGGCGGTGGCCCTCTTGGGCCTCCTCATCTCCCTGGGGGCCGCCCTCTCCAGCGTCCCCGCGGGCCGGGCCTCGGACCGCTTGGGCCGTAAGCCCCTCATCTACCTCTCGGGGGCGGGGCTGGCCGTCCTCATGCCCTTCCTCCTCACCCTGCCCCGGTACGAGGTCCTCCTCTTCCTGGCCCTCTTCTTTGGGGTCTTCTACGGGGTTTATTTGGCGGCGGACTGGGCCTTGGTGGCCGATGTCCTTAAGGACCCCAAGGCCCACGCCACCGACATGGGGATCTGGCAGACCTCCATCGTGGTGCCCCAGGTGCTGGCGGGGGCCTTTGGCCGGCCCCTGGACCTCTTGAACGCCCGGGAGCCGGGCCTGGGTTACACCGCGCTCTTCCTCCTGGCGGCCCTCTTCTTCCTCCTGGGGGCGTTTCTGGTGGCGGGGGTGCGGCGGGCCCGGTAGGGGGGTGTATATTTATACGCGTTCTTGAAAAGCCTCCGTTGACACCCTCCTTGCGCCCCGTTAGGATGGTCCGGGTTTTTCGGGAGGGGAAAGGATGAAAACGCTCCTGGCTTTGGCCCACGCCATAGACGCCCTAAGCGAGGGCATCGGGCGGGTGATCGCCTGGCTGGCCCTTTTGGTGGCCCTCCTCTCCGCGGGGAACGCCATCCTGCGCTACGGGTTCAGCTACAGCTCCAACGCCTACCTCGAGGCCCAGTGGTACCTCTTCTCCCTCATCTTCCTCCTGGGGGGGGCTTACGCCCTGAAGCGGAACGCCCACGTGCGCATCGACCTCCTCTACGGGCGCCTGTCCCCCCGCGCCCGGGCCTGGATTGACCTGGTGGGCACGGTCCTCTTCCTCATCCCCATGAGCCTGGGGATCCTCTACCTGGCCTGGCCTTGGGTGGCGGAGTCCGTGCGCATCCGGGAGGTTTCCCCGGACGCCGGGGGGCTTCCCCGCTGGATCATCAAGCCCTTCCTCCTGGTGGGCTTTTTCCTCCTGGCCCTCCAGGGCCTTTCCGAGCTCATCAAGAAGGCGGCCTACCTCATGGGCCTGTGCTCCTTGGAGGAAGAACGGGAGGAGGTGCTGGAGTGATGGACCTGCACAGCCTCATGCCCCCCCTGATGTTCCTGGGGCTCATCGTCTTTCTCCTTTCCGGCTACCCCGTGGCCTTCGCCCTGGGGGCCACGGGCATCGTCTTCGGTTTCCTGGGCATCGCCCTGGACCTCTTCCCCCCCGCCCTCCTCCGGGCCATGCCCGACCGCATCTTCGGCATCATGGCCAACCAGCTCCTCCTGGCCATCCCCTTCTTTACCCTGATGGGGATCCTCCTGGAGCGGAGCGGGCTGGCCGAGGACCTCCTGGACACCATGGGCCAGCTCTTCGGCCCCTTGAGGGGCGGCCTCGCCCTGAGCGTGGTCTTCGTAGGGGCCATCCTGGCCGCCACCACGGGGGTGGTGGCGGCGAGCGTCATGGCCATGGGCCTCATCTCCCTTCCCGTCATGCTCAAGTACGGCTACAACCCCCGCTTCGCCAGCGGGGTCATCCTGGGCTCGGCCACCCTGGCCCAGATCATCCCCCCCAGCCTGGTCCTCATCGTCATGGCCGACCAGCTGGGGGTGAGCGTGGGGGACATGTACAAGGCGGCCCTCATCCCCGCGGCCTTCACCGTGGGGCTTTACTTCCTCTACGTGGTGGCCGTGGCCCTCTTCCGCCCCAAGGCCGCCCCCGCTTTGCCCCTCGAGGCCAGGCCCCACGCAGGTAAAGAGCCCGAGGCCGCCTTCGCCCTCCTCTCCTACCTCCTGGTGGGGGTGGGGGCCTGGAAGCTGGGGGAGCTTTTGGCCCTTCCCGCCTGGCTGGAGGGCCTGGAGATCCTCTTGGGGCTTGCCCTTTGGACCCTCTTCCTCCTCCCCCGCATCCGGAAAAACGCCCTCCTCCGCCGGGCCCTCCTTTCCATGGTGCCCCCCTTGGTCCTCATCTTTCTGGTCCTAGGGACGGTGCTCCTGGGCATCGCCACCCCCACGGAGGCCGGGGCCATGGGGGTGGTGGGGGCCTTGGTGCTGGCCGCCCTGAACCGGCGCCTCTCTTTCCCCGTCCTCTACCAGGCCATGGACCAGACCGCCAGGCTCACCGCCTTCGTGGTCTTCATCCTCATCGGCTCCACCATGTTCAGCCTGGCCTTCCGGGGGGTGGACGGGGACCTTTGGGTGGACGGTTTCCTCACCAACCTCCCCGGGGGGGAGGTGGGGTTCATCGCCTTCGTGATGCTGGTGGTCTTCCTCCTGGGCTTCTTCATAGACTTCTTTGAGATTGCCTTCATCGCCCTGCCCCTCCTGGCCATCGGGGCGGAGAGCCTAAACATAGATAAGCTCTGGTTCGGCCTCCTGGTGGGGGTGAACCTGCAGACCTCCTTCCTCACCCCGCCCTTCGGCTTCGCCCTCTTTTACCTGAGGAGCGTGGCCCCCAAGGAGGTGAAGACCGCGGACATCTACCTGGGGGGCATCCCCTTCATCCTCCTCCAGCTTGTGGTCCTGGCCCTGGTCTACTTCCTGAAAGACCCCATCCTGCGCTTCGTAAACGGTTTCTAGGGCCCTATACTGGGGCACTTCAAACCCCCCGCCCCTTGGGGCGGGGGGCCTTTTGGGGGGGCTTCTTAGACCGAGGGGAAGGCGAACTGCTCGTAGCCCAGCTCGGCCACCGCGAACCAGCGGTACTGCTCCTCCCGGAACTTCTTCCAGGCGGTGTAGACCTTGCGGTAGGTGGCGTCCTTGGCCGCCTCCTCCTCGTACCAGGCGAAGGCCGCCTTCTGGGCCGCCTGCATGATCTCGTTGGGCCACTTCCTTAGGCGCACCCCGGCCCGGATGAGGCGCTGGAGGGCGGGCGGGTTCAGCTGGTCGTACTTGGCCATCATCCACTGGTTGGCCTCGGCCGCGGCCACCTCAAAGGCCTGCTGGTACTCCTTGGGGAGCTTCCGCCACTCGTTCAGGTTCACGTAGAAGGAGAGCATGGGCCCGGGCTCGTGCCAGCCGGGGTAGTAGTAGAACTTGGCCACCTTGTGGAAGCCCAGCTTCTCGTCGTCGTAGGGGCCCACCCACTCCGTGGCGTCGATGGTGCCCCGCTCCAGGGCGGGGTAGATGTCCCCCCCCGCCAGCACCTGGGGCACCACCCCCAGCCGGCTCATCACCTGGCCCCCGGGGCCGGGGATGCGCATCTTGAGGCCCTTGAGGTCCGAGAGGCTCTTGATCTCCTTGCGGAACCAGCCCCCCATCTGCAACCCGGTGTTCCCGCCGGGGAACTGGATGATGTTGAAGTCGGCGAAGATGGGGCGGAAGAGCTCAATCCCGCCCCCGAAGTACATCCAGGCGTTCTGCTGCCGTGCGGTGAGGCCGAAGGGCACCGCGGTGTCAAAGGCCAGGACCTGGGCCTTCCCCACGAAGTAGTAGCTGGCGGTGTGGCCCACCTCCACCGTGCCCTGCTGCACCGCGTCCATCACCTGTAGCCCCGGCACGATCTCCCCCGCCTGGTAGGGGCGGATCTGGAACCGGCCCCCGGTGAGGGCGGAGACCCGCTCCGCCAGCACCTCCGCCGCCCCGTAGATGGTGTCCAGGCTCTTGGGGAAGCTGGAGGCTAGCCGCCAGCGCACGCTGGGGCTTCCCTGGGCGAAGACCGGGCCGAAGGCCGCGCTTGCCGCTACGCCGATACCCGCCTTCTTCAAAAAGTCCCGCCTTTGCATGGTTGACCTCCTTAGCGGTCGCGGGGATTATACCCCAAGGGGGGGTAGGGCCTGCAACCCCGCCCTGCATGGACTTGCGTTAGCGGAGGTAGAAGAAGGTTTCCGCCCGGTCGTGGCGGCGGGCCTGGGAGGCCTCGAGGTAAAGCCTTAAAACCCCCTCAAAGTCCCGGTAGATCCCCTCCAGGCGCAAGGTGGTGGGGGCCTGGTCGGTGTACACCGCCCACACCCGGTGCAGGCCCCTGGGGGGCACCAGGGTGTAGCGGTAGGCCCCGGGGGGGAGGACGTGGGTGCCCCGGGCGAGGTAGAAGCGGTCCAGCCCGTAGGTGCGGCCGTCCGGGTCCTCCACGAAAAGGGCCACCCAGCCGGGCTCGGCCAGGGTGAGGAGGAAGCGCACCTCCTCCCCCAGGTAGTAAACCCCTCCGGGCCCCCGGTCGGGTTCAAAGCGCAGGATGGCCCGGCCGAAGTCCAGCCGGTAGGTGAGGGAAAGCCCCGCGGGCTCCACCACCAGGGTGCAGGCGGAAAGGAGCCCCGTAAGGAGGAGAAGCCCCAAGCGCATGTCCACCTCCTCCCTTCCAGGATACGCCCCCCTTTCCCCCTCCGCCTTGAGCCTTCCTTAAAGGAGGGGAGGGCGGGCCACGGGGGCGAAGCGCCGGCGATGGACGGGGGAGGGGCCGAGGGCGAGGAGGGCTTTCTGGTGCTCCTCCGTGCCGTAGCCCTTGTGCCGGGCGAAGCCGTAGCCGGGGTAAAGCCGGTCCAGCTCGGCCATCTTTCGGTCCCGGTGCACCTTGGCCAGGATGCTGGCCGCGGCCACGCTGGGGCTTTGGTCCTCCGCCCGGGGCGGGGCCAGGAGGGGGAGGGCGGTCTTTAAGGGAAGATAGTCCGCCACCAGGGCCTCCGGGGGGAGGGGAAGGGCCTTTAGGGCCCGCTCGGCCGCGAGAAGGGTGGCCTTCAAGACCCCAAGCCGGTCGATCTCCTCCACCTCTGCCACCCCTAAGGCGAAGGCCAGGGCCACCCGCTCCACCTCCTCCGCCAGGCGCTGCCGGTGCTTGGGGCTTAGCCTCTTGGAGTCCCGGAAGGGGTAGGCCCCGGGGGGGAGGACCACCGCCCCCACCACGATGGGGCCCGCCCAGGCCCCCCGGCCCGCCTCGTCCA
>FWWM01002179.1_pt1 | contig 54419 bp, 59 predicted proteins | sample 2228351 | NCBI WGS metagenome assembly FWWM01 (sample SAMEA103939774, study PRJEB20133) | metagenome | reverse complement strand
CACCCACCGGGTGTAAAAGGCGGGCCCGCCGGAGGCCCGGCGGGCCTTTTGGTGCGCCCGGAGGGATTCGAACCCCCGGCCTAGGGCTTAGGAAGCCCCCGCTCTATCCTGCTGAGCTACGGGCGCCCAAGCCTTACTTAGGTTAGCATCTGGGCCTGCCTTAGGCAAGGCCGCCCCTGGGTATAAGGGCGGCCTTATTGAGGAAACCTCCCCGAAGGCTTAGCCTAGGGGGGATGACGCCGGCGGAGCTTGCCATCAACGCCATCCGGTTCCTGGCCATAGATGCGGTGGAAAAGGCCAAAAGCGGCCACCCGGGGATGCCCATGGCCATGGCCCCCCTGGGCTACCTCCTCTTTAAGGAGGTCCTGCGCTACCACCCCGAGGACCCCTTTTGGCCCAACCGGGACCGGTTTGTCCTCTCCGCAGGGCATGGGTCCATGCTCCTTTATGCCCTCCTTCACCTCACGGGGTACGAGGTGAGCCTCGAGGACCTAAAGGCCTTCCGCCAATGGGGCTCCAAGACCCCGGGCCACCCCGAGTACGGCCACACCCCTGGGGTGGAGGTGACCACCGGGCCTTTGGGCCAAGGGATTGCCACTGCGGTGGGCCTGGCCCTAGCGGAGAAGAAGCTGGCCCAGGAGTTTAACCGGCCGGGATTTCCTGTGGTGGACCACTACACCTACGTTCTGGCCTCGGACGGGGACCTGATGGAGGGGGTCTCTGGGGAGGCAGCGGCCTTGGCCGGGCACTGGGGGCTTTCCAAGCTCATCGTTTTCTGGGACGATAACCGCATCTCTATAGATGGCTCCACAGACCTGGCCTTCACCGAGGATGTCCTTGGGCGTTTCCGCGCCTACGGTTGGCAGACCCTAAGGGTGGAGGACGCCAACGACCTTTCCGCCCTCCGCCAGGCCATCCGCCTGGCCCAGCTGGACGAACGGCCCTCCCTTATTGCGGTGCGGAGCCATATCGGCTACGGTTCCCCCAAGCAGGACTCGGCCAAGGCCCACGGGGAGCCTTTGGGCCCGGAGGCGGTGGAGGCCACCCGGAAGGCCTTGGGCTGGCCCTACCCTCCCTTTGTCGTCCCGGAGGAGGTCTACCGGCATATGGACGCCCGCCCCCGGGGCCGGGCCCTTAAGGGGGCCTGGGAGAGGCTTTTAGAGGCCTACGCCCAGGCCTATCCGGAGCTCTACGCCGAGCTTTTGCGCCGCCTCCAAGGGGAGCTTCCCCCCTTGCCTGAGGAGCCCCCAACCTGGGAAAAACCCCTGGCCACCCGGGCCGCGAGCGGCCAGACCCTGGACCTCCTGGTCCCGGCCATGCCCGGGCTCCTAGGGGGGAGCGCCGACCTCACCCCTTCCAACAACACCAAGGCCAAGGGGATGGAGGCCTTTTCCCGGGAGAACCCCTTGGGGCGATACCTCCACTTTGGCGTCCGGGAGCACGCCATGGGGGCCATCCTCAATGGCCTTAACCTCCACGGGGGGTACCGGGCCTACGGGGGGACCTTTTTGGTCTTCTCGGACTATATGCGCCCGGCCATCCGCCTGGCCGCCCTGATGGGGACGCCCACGGTCTTCGTCTTCACCCATGACTCCATCGCCCTAGGGGAGGACGGCCCCACCCATCAGCCCGTGGAGCACCTCTTCGCCTTAAGGGCCATCCCCAACCTCTGGGTTATCCGGCCCGCGGACGCCTACGAGACCTTCTACGCCTGGCAGGTGGCCCTAAGGCGGAAGGAGGGCCCCACCGCTTTGGTCCTGACCCGGCAGGCCGTCCCTCTCCTGGACCCCCATAAGGCCAAAGGGGCTCTAAGGGGTGGGTACATCCTGGAGGAGGACCCAGACCCCCAAGGGGTCCTCCTGGCCACGGGGAGCGAGGTCCACCTGGCCCTGGCCGCGGCCCAGCTCCTTAGGGCAAGGGGGTACCGGGTCCGGGTGGTAAGCCTCCCCTCTTTGGAGCTCTTCCGGGCCCAGGACCAGGCCTATCAGGAGGAGGTCCTGCCCCCGGGCCTCCCCGTGGTGGCCGTGGAGGCCGGCACAACCCTGGGCTGGGGCTGGGCCCAGGGGGTAGTGGGGTTGAACCGGTTTGGGGCCAGCGCCCCTTACCCCGGGGTCTACCAGCGCCTAGGCTTTACCCCCGAGCGGGTGGCCGAGGCCTTCCTTAAGGCCCTAGGGGCGGAATAAGCTCTCCTGGAAGGCCTAGACCCTTTCCCGCCAGTCAGGGCGGCCGGGGGGGAGGGGGTGGGGGCGCACCGGCGGGTGTTCCCGGGTGCCAAGGAAGAGCCAAGGATGAGAAAGGAGTTCCCGGCCCTTGCGGAAGACCACAAGTCTTCCTCTCCGCACCCACTGGTAAAGGAGGCCCCGGTCCACCCCCATCCTCCCGGCTACCTCCTCCAGGGGGAGGGGTTCCTCGTAGCGCAGGAGGGCCAGGGCCAGGAAGCGGTCCAGCTGGGGGATAAGGGCCTCAGCCAGGAGATCGCCTAGGGGTAGCCAGTTCCCCCGGTCTAGGGCCTCGAGAAGGGCCCGGACCTCGGGTAGGGGAAATCCCTGGTGGAAACCTTGGTCTAGGGCCTCGAGGGCCCGGTAGTACCGCTCCCGGTCCTCCCAGCTTAGGCCTTTGAGAGCAAAAGGGGGTAGCCCTTGGAGGATGGCCAGATAGTTCATGAGAATCCGCCCCACCCGACCGTTCCCGTCCCGGTAGGGGTGGATGCCTCAGATAGGGCGTGGCTCTTGGCCAAGGCTTCTAGGACGGGTCTTTGGGCGAAGAGGACCTTGCTCACCTCTACGAAGGCCCTCAGGTAATCCGTGGCCTCTAGGGGGGACAGACCTTGGCGCCTGCGATCTCCCTAGGGATCCCATCCGCCGCCCGCCCCTCGGAAGCGTTCCAGGCTGCCCCCCACGCCTCCAAAAAGGGTGCTGTGGATGCCGTGGATCGTGGGAAGGTCCAGATGGAACACTTTCTCCCGCCGGTACTGGTAGGCCAGGTCGTAACAAACCTGGGCGGTGCGGAAGTGGTTCAGGACCCCAGGGGCGCTCCGCCTACCCTGGAGCACCTCCCTCAGCTCGGCCTCGGAGGTGAAAACCCCTTCTATGGCCAGGGAGTGCCGGGTCTCTTCCTCCAGGAGCATGTACAGCCATTCCTGGTTGCTAACCTGGATGAGCTCCGGCACCAACCCACCAAGCGCCTCCAGAAGGGCTAGCCGGTCCTCGAGGTCCCTCTGGGGGCGGCGGGATTTGTCAGATGCCATAACCCCAGGATAAAGGATATTTCCCTTCCTATACGGCAAAACCCCTTTGTACACTAGAGCCCCTTTTCCCTCCAATCTGACAAACCCTGGCCCACCCCGGGGCAGGGGGAGAAGGGGTATCCTGGGGGTATGGCGCGCCTTAGGGTGGAGGACCTAGGCCTGGTGCCCTACGCCGAGGCCTGGGCTTACCAGAAGCGGGTCCACCAGGAGGTGGTCCAAGGCCTCCGCCCCCCCACCCTCCTCCTCCTGGAACACCCCCGGGTCATCACCCTGGGCCGGAAGGCCACGGGGGAGAACCTCCTCTTCCCGGAGAGCTGGTACCGGGAGAACGGGTTTGACCTCTATTGGGTGGAACGGGGCGGGGATGTGACCTACCACGGTCCGGGGCAGCTTGTGGGCTACCCCATCCTCCCCGTGGGCCGGGAGGTGCGGCGGTTCCTCCGAAAGCTGGAGGAGGTCATCCTCCGGGTGGCCCGTTCCTACGGGATAGAGGCCTACCCTACCCCGGGGTACGCGGGGGTCTGGGTGGGGGAGGAGAAGCTTTGCGCCATCGGGGTGGCGGTGAAGGAGGGGGTGAGCTTTCACGGCTTTGCCCTCAACGTGAACACCGACCTCAACGACTTTAGCGTGATCATCCCTTGCGGCCTTAAGGGCAAGGGGGTGACCTCCCTGGAGAGGCTCCTTGGGCGGAAACCCCCTATGTCCGAGGTCAAGGCCCGGGTGGTGGAGGCGTTTGGCCAGGTCTTCGGCCTGGAGGTGGAGAATGTCGCCCAAGTTTGAGACTGTGGAGGTTTTGGGTCCAGACGGGGAGCGCCTGGAGCTTAAGGTGGTGAAGCGGGGCCTGGCCAAGGCCGCCCCAGAACCGGTGGACCGGAAAAAACCCCCCTGGATCAAGGCCCCCCTGCCCACGGGGCCGGAGGTGGCCCGGCTTAGGGGCCTGGTCCAGGAGCTTAGGCTTCACACCGTCTGCCAGGAGGCGCTTTGCCCCAACCTGGGGGAGTGCTGGGGGCACGGGACCATGACCATCATGATCCTGGGGGGGGTCTGCACCCGGGCCTGCCGGTTCTGCGCCGTGGCCACGGGGAACCCCAAGGGTTTTGTAGACCGGGAGGAGCCCAGGCGGGTGGCCGAGGCCATCGCCCGGCTTGGGGTCCGGTACGTGGTCCTCACCAGCGTGGACCGGGACGACCTGCCGGACGGGGGGGCCGGGCAGTTCGCCCTTACGGTCCGGGCCATCCGGGCCCAGGCCCCCGGGGTCAGGGTGGAGGTCCTCACCCCCGATTTCCAGGGGGACCTCGAGGCCGTCCGCACCGTGTTGGACGCCGGACCTGATGTCTTTGCCCACAACCTAGAGACGGTCCGCCGCCTCACGCCCAAGGTGCGGGACCCCCGGGCGGGGTACGACCAGTCCCTTAAGGTCCTGGCCTTCGCCAAGAGGTATGCCCCCCATATCCTCACCAAAAGCAGCCTGATGCTGGGGCTTGGGGAAAGGGAGGAGGAGATCCGGGAAGCCATGCGGGACCTCAGAGCCGTGGGGGTGGATATCCTCACCCTGGGCCAGTACCTGAGGCCCACCCCGGCCCACCTCCCCGTGGAGCGGTACGTGACCCCGGAGGAGTTCAAGCGCTACGAGGCCTGGGGGTACGAGGAGGGGTTTTTGGAGGTCTTCTCGGGCCCTTTGGTCCGGAGCTCTTACCGGGCGGACCGGGTCTTTTTGGAGGCCAAGGCCCATGAGGCTCTTCGCCCTTGACCTTTTGGCCCTCTTCCTTTTCGCCCTGGTGGGGCTTTGGAGCCATGGCCTTCCCGTGACCCCCGCTGGGATAGGGCGGAACCTCCTTCCGGTCCTCTTGGTTTGGCTTCTCCTCGCCCCTTTCCTCGGGACCTACCGGCGGCCGGGCTGGCGGAACCTCCTCCTCACCTGGGCCCTGGCCTTCCCTGCGGGGCTGTGGCTGCGGCAGATGGTCCTGGGGGCCCCCTTTGGCCCGGGGTTTTTCGTCTTCCTGGGGGTGGCCATGGGGTTTAGCCTCCTCTTCCTCCTGGTCTTAAGAGGCCTAGGCCGCCTCATTAAGGTTTGGTGAGATGGAAAGCCGGGCCCTGGCCTTGCGCCTCATCCTGGGCCTAGGCCTGGTTAGCCTCTTTGCCGACCTCACCTACGAGGGAGGCCGGAGCATCTCAGGTCCGTACCTCGCCCTCCTAGGGGCGGGGCCTCTTTTGGTGGGGGCCGTCTCGGGGGTAGGGGAGTTCCTGGGCTACCTGGTCCGGTTCCTGGCCGGACATCTGGTGGACCGGACCGGCCGGGTCTGGACCTTCCTCTACCTGGGGTACGGCCTGAGCCTCCTAGCCCTGCCCCTCCTGGCCCTGGCCCCAGGGGCTGGAATGGCCGCGGCCCTTCTTGTTTTGGAGCGGCTCGGCAAGGGCTTCCGCACCCCAGCCCGGAACGCCCTCCTGGCCCGGGCCGGTAAGGAGGTGGGGCAGGGCCAGGCCTTTGGCCTTCATGAGCTTTTAGACCAGGTGGGGGCCTTCCTGGGTCCTATCTACGTGGCGGGGCTCCTTTACCTTTTGGGCGGCATGGGGCAGGGGACGGCCTACCGCCTGGCCTTGGCGGCCCTGGTCCTGCCGGCCCTCCTGGCCCTTTACTTCCTCCACCGGGCCAGGGGGTTTGAGGCCAGGGAACCCGTGGCCCAGAATCTGAGCCCGGGGGGTTTCCCCCGGGCTTACTACCTCTACCTGGGTTTTGCCGCCCTGGGGGTAATGGGTTTTGCCCACTTTGGCCTGGTGGCCTACCACCTGGGCCAGGCCGGACTGACCCCGGCGCTCATCCCCCTGCTTTACGCCCTGGCCATGGGGGCGGATGCCCTTTGGGCCTATGGGGCTGGTCTCCTCTATGACCGGATAGGGTTTAAGGTCCTCCTCGGTTACCCCTTCCTGGCCTTTTTTGGAACGGCCCTTTTCTTCCTAGGGAAGGGGCTAGAGGCCCTGCTCCTTGCGGCTGTCCTTTGGGGCGGGGCCATGGGGGTGCAGGAAAGCGTGATGCGTTCCGCGGTGGCCGGACTTGCCCCCGAGGCCAGGCGGGGGACGGCCTACGGGCTTTTTGATGCGGTTTATGGAGGGGGTTGGATGCTGGGGAGCCTGGCCATGGGGTTTCTCTACGCCTTTGCCCCGGTCTACCCGGTCCTCCTGAGCCTGGTCCTAGGCCTAGGGGCCTTCCTGCTTCTCCGCCCCCTCCTAAAATAGGGAGTATGGAGAAGCTGGCCTTTATCGGTCTTGGCGCCATGGGGTTTCCCATGGCGGGGCACCTGGCCCGGCGGTTTCCCACCCTGGTGTGGAACCGAACTTTTGAGAAAGCTCTAAAGCATCAGGAAGTCTACGGTTCCAAGGCGGTGCCCTTAGAGGAGGTGGCCAAAGCGGACCTCATCTTCACCTGCCTACCCACCACCCGGGAGGTGGCGGAGGTGGCGGAGCAGCTTCTTCCCCACCTCCGTCCTGGGACCTATTGGGTGGACGCCACCAGCGGGGAGCCTGAGGCGAGCCGGAGGTTGGCGGAAAGGCTTTTGGAAAAGGGCGTGGTCTACCTGGACGGGCCGGTTTCGGGTGGGGTGGCCGGGGCCGAGGCCGGCCGGCTCACGGTGATGCTGGGGGGGCCGGAGGAGGCGGTGGAACGGGTCCGGCCCTTTCTGGCCTACGCCGCCAAGGTGGTCCATGTGGGCCCGGTGGGGGCGGGGCATGCGGTGAAGGCCATCAACAATGCCCTTTTGGCCCTGAGCCTCTGGGCCGCGGGGGAGGGGCTTATCGCCCTTAAGGCCCAAGGGGTCTCGGCGGAAAAGGCCCTCGAGGTCATCAACGCCTCCAGCGGCCGGTCCAACGCTACGGAGAACCTCATCCCCGAAAGGGTCCTGACCCGGGCCTTCCCCAAGACCTTCGCCCTGGGCCTTTTGGTCAAGGACCTGGGCATCGCCATGGGGGTCCTGGACGGCCTCAAGGCCCCAAGCCCCCTCCTTAGGCTTACCCGGGAGGTCTACGAGATGGCCAAAAGGGCCTTGGGCCCCGAGCGGGACCATGTGGAGGCCTTAAGGCTTCTGGAGGAGTGGGCGGGCCTGGAGATCCGCTAAATGGCCCTTACTCCGTTTCCTCGAGGAGGGCCCTCAGTTTAGGTTTAAGGAGGGGCAGGCGGGTCTAGACCACCTCCCAGACCAAGGCGAGGTCCACGCCAAAATAGGCGTGGATAGGCTGGTCCCTTAGGGCGGCCATGGCGCGCCAGGGTATATCGGGGCTTCGCTGCGCATCTCTTCGGGTATAGGTTTGGCGGCCTCGCCGATAATCTCTAGCTTTCGGAGAACTGCGCTGGCGGTTTTGTCATCTTCTTGGAATTCCCCTAGGCCCTTTCCTTCGGTGAAGCGTTCCATGGCCTCAATGGCCTGTAGGATCTCTTCAAGGTAAAGGGAGGCCCGGCGCTTCACAGGGGGACCAGCTCCTCCAGAACCTGGGCCCGGAGCTTTGGCCTGAGGGCCCGCTCCGAAACCAGGTCTACCTTGACCCCAAGCCGTTCTTCTAGAAAATCCGCAAGATTGACCAGGTCAAAGAGGGGGCCCCTTCCAGGAAGGGAGATGGAGGTCCAAATCGCTTCCTTCCTGGGCCTCCCCCTCCCCTGGATTCTAATCGGGCTTTAGCGGTTCAGGATGTGAATGGCTCGGCGGTACAGGGCCTCGGCTGCCTCCATCAGGCTTTCGGAGAGGGTGGGGTGAGGGTGGACCGTGAGGGCCAGGTCCTCCGCGGTGGCCCCCATCTCCAGGGCCAAGGCGGCCTCGGCGATGAGCTCGCTGGCCTGCGGGGCCAGGATATGCACCCCTAGGACCCGGTCCGTGGCCGCGTCCGCCACCACCTTAATTAGCCCTTCTGGGGCCCCCAGGGTCAGGGCCCGGCCTGAGGCCGAGAGGGGGAACCGCCCCACCCGGACCTCGTACCCCTCCTTCTTGGCCTCCTCCTCCGTAAGCCCTACCCCGGCCCACTCCGGGCTGGTGTAGACCACGCTGGGGATTTTAAAGTCAAAAGCCGAGCGCTTCCCCGCGGCCCTCTCCGCGGCCACCAGGCCTTCCCGCATGGCCTTGTGGGCGAGCAGGGGCGGCCCCGCCAGGTCCCCGATGGCGTAGAGGCCGGGCACCGGGGTCTCCATCCCCTCGTTGGTGCGGAGGAAGCCCTTGGGGTCGGGGCTTAACCCCACAGCCTCGAGGCCCAGGCCCTGGCTCCTTGGCCTCCGCCCCACGGCCACCAGGACCCGCTCCACCCGGATGCGCCGTTCCCCTTGGGGACCTTTGAGGAGGACCTCGAGCTCCTCCCCCTTCTCCTCAAAGCCTTCCGCCAGGGTCTGGGTGAGGATCTCCAAGCCCTCCTTGGTGAGGGCCTTCCTTAGGAGCCCCGCGGTCTCGGGATCGGCGGCGGGGAGGATCTCGGGCATGGCCTCAATCAGGGTGACCCGGCTCCCCAAGCGGTGGTAGATCTGGCCGAACTCCAGCCCCACCGCCCCCCCGCCGATGACCAGGAGGCTTTTGGGGATACCCTCCTCCACCTTTAGGGCCCGGGTGGAGTCCCAGACCTTGGGGCCGAAGGGGAAGGCCTTAAGGGGCATGGGCTCGCTCCCCGTGGCCAGGATGACCTTGGGGGCCCGGTAGACCTCCCCCCCCACCTCCACCTGGCCTGGGCCCCTTAGCCGGGCAAAACCCTGGACCAGGTCCACCTTGTTCCCCTTAAGCAGGCCCGCCACCCCGCCCGTGAGGCGGCCCACGATTTTGTCCCGCCAGGCCGCCAGGGCCTTCAGGTCCAGCTCCGGTTCAGCCTTAAGCCCAAAGGCCCGGCCTTCCCGCACTAGGGCCAGGGTCTCTGCGGCGTGGAGGAGGGCCTTGGTGGGGATGCAGCCTACGTTCAGGCAGACCCCCCCTACCTTTTCCCCTTCTATAGCTAAGACTTTAAGCCCAAGCTGGGCCCCCCGGATGGCGGCATGATACCCCCCGGGACCAGTGCCGATGACGATAAGGTCGTAGTCCATAAACCTCCCCAGTTTAAGGCCTAGGGGTTAGGCCTCGAGGAAAAGAAGATCCGGGTTCTCCAAGAGCCGGACCACCTCCCTGGTAAAGAGGGCGGCCTCCCGCCCGTCCACCAGGCGGTGGTCAAAGGAGAGGGAGAGGTAGATGATCTCCCGCACCCCGATGGAGCCGTCCTTCAAGACCCAGGGCCTTTTCCGGATGGAGTGGACCCCCAGGATGGCCGCATCCGGGGTGTGGATGATGGGGAAGCTCATAAGCCCCCCTACGGAGCCGATGTTGGTCACGGTGAAGGTAGAGCCCGTGACCTCCTCGGGGGTGAGCCTGCCCGTGCGGGCCTTCTCCGCCAAGGCCTGGGTCTCCTTTGCGAGCTCTAAGAGGCTTTTCCGGTCCACATCCCGCACCACCGGGACGAGAAGCCCCGCCTCCGTGGCCACGGCGATGCCGATGTGGTAGTACTTCTTGTACACGATCTCCTGGCGCTCTTCGTCCAGGCTCGTATTAAGCATGGGCCATTTCTTGAGGGCCCGGACCACGGCCTTGAGGATGAAGGGGAGGAAGGTGAGCTTGACCCCTTGGGCCTCCGCCTCCCCTTTGAGCCGCTCCCGCAAGGCCACAAGCTCCGTGAGGTCCGCTTCTTCCACGTGCAGGGTCCGGACGGTGTAGAGGTGGCTTTGCCAAAGGCCCTGGGCGATGGAGCGCCGGATTCCCCTTAAGGGAACCCGCTCCTCCAGCCCCTCGTACCCCTTGGGTGGGGTGTACCGGGGTGGGGGTGGGAAGCCAGGCGGGGCCGCTGGGGCCTCCCCGGGGGCCTTGGGGGCCTCCCGTGGGGCCTCTGCCTTAAGCCTTTCCGCGTAGGCCTTCACGTCCTCCACCCGGACCCTGCCCCCTGGCCCAGAACCCGGGACCTCCTCGATGGCGATGCCCAGTTCCCGGGCGAGCTTCCGGGCTGCGGGGACGGCGGGGACGGGGCCTTTGGGCCTTTCCCGCTTTGGGCTTTCCAGGAAGGGGTTTCTTACCTCGAGGCGGGTCTCATCTGGACGGAAGAGGCTGAGGTCCTCCTGGGGCGGTGGGGTGGGAAGGCCGGACTCCACGATGGAGCGCTCCTCCTGGGCCTGGAGGGGTGGGGTCTCCACCTCGCCGGGCTCGGCGATGAGGGCGATGGGGGCATGGACCCGGACCACCTCCCCCTCCTTGGCCAGCTTCTTGACCAAAACCCCCTCAAAGGGGGCGGGGAGTTCCACCGTGACCTTGTCCGTCATAACCTCCACGAAGGGCTGGTCCTTTTTAAGGTAGGCCCCTTCCTCCACCAGCCAGCGCAGGATCTCCCCTTCCACCACGCTTTCCGCGAGCTCTGGCAAAAGCACCTCTTTGGGCATAAACCTCCCCTAGTAGTCTAAGGCCCGCTTGGCCGCCTTTAGGATCCGGGTGACCGTGGGCAGGTAGAGCTTGTCCTGGGCATAAGGGTAGGGGGTGTCAAACCCCGTGACCCGGATGGGGGGGCTGAGGAGGAGGTCCAGGATCTCCTCCGCGATGGTGGCCGCCACCTCGCTCATGAAGCCCGCATGCCTGGGGGCGTCCGAGACCAGGATGGCCCGGCCCGTCTTGGCCACCGAGTTCAAGACCGCCTCCCGGTCCCAGGGCATGAGGCTCCTTAGGTCCAGGACCTCGGCGCTCACCCCGGCCTTGGCCAGCTCCTCCGCCGCCTCCAGGACCTCGGGCATCACCGCCCCGTAGGCGATGAGGCTTATGTCCTTGCCTTCCCGCCTCAGGGCCGCCTGGCCCAAGGGGAGGGTGTAGGCCTCCTCGGGGACCTCCTCTTTGACGGAGCGGTAGAGGCGCTTGGGCTCGAGGAAGACCACGGGGTCGGGGTCGGCGATGGCCGCGTGGAGGAGGCCCTTGGCGTCAAAGGGGGTGGAAGGGACCACCACCTTAAGCCCCGCGGTATGGACGAAATGGGCCTCGGGGCTTTGGGAGTGGTGGTGCCCGCCCCGCACCCCGCCCCCGGAGGGCATGCGGATGACCAGGGGGGCGGAGAACTGCCCTCCGGAGCGGTAGCGGAGCTTGGCCACCTGGCTTACGAGCTGGTCCATCCCCGGGAAGATATAGTCCGCGAACTGGATCTCGGCCACGGGCCTAAGCCCGTTCACGGCCATCCCCAAGGCTGCCCCCACGATGGCCGCCTCGGAGAGGGGGGTGTCTATGACCCGGTCGGGGCCGTACTTCTTTTGGAGGCCCTCCGTGACCAGGAAGACCCCGCCCCTCTTCCCCACGTCCTCCCCCAGGACCACCACCCGGGGGTCTTGGGCCATAGCCTCGTCCAGAGCCCGGTTCAGGGCCTGCACCATGGTCATGACCGGCATCAGAGTTCCTCCTTGAGGAGCTCTAGCTGGGCCTCGAGGTGCCAGGGCCTTTCCGCGAAGACATCCTCAAACATCCACTCTGGGGGCACGGGCCCAGCGGCCTCAGCCTCGGCCAGGGCCTTTTCCAGCTCCTTGCGGATGGATTCCTTAAGCTCCTCCTCCCACTCCAGGTTCCATATCCCTTGCCTTTCCAGAAACCTGCGGAACCTGGGGATGGGGTCCCGCCTCCGCCAGGCCTCCACCTCCTCCCGGGGACGGTACCGGGTGTCGTCGTCTGCGGAGGAATGGGGGCCGTAGCGGTAGACCCGAAGCTCCACGAGGCTTGGCCCCCCACCCAGCCGGGCCTGTTCTATGGCCTCCCGGACCACGTAGTAGCTGGCCAGGACGTCCATCCCGTCCACCAGGTACCCGGGGATGCCGAAGGCCATGGCCTTCTGGTAGATGGGGGCGGCGGTCTGGTGGGAAAGGTCCACGCTGATGGCGTAGAGGTTGTTCTCGGCGATGAAGACCGCGGGGGCCCCCTGGACTGCGGCGAAGTTAATCCCCGCGTACCAGTCCCCTTCGCTGGTGGCCCCGTCCCCAAAGGTGGAGACCACCACCTCCCCGCTGCCCCTAAGCTTGGCTGCGATGGCCGCCCCTGCGGCCACGGGCACGTGGGAGGCGATGGGGCTGGCCACGGTGAAGTACTTAAGGGCCTTGGACCCCGGGTGCTCAGGCATCTGCCGGCCCTTGTTGGGGTCGGCCTGGGTGGCCAGCATCTGGCCGAAGAGCTCCTTTAAAGGGAGGCCTAAAGCCGCGGCCAGGCCGTGGTCCCGGTAATAGGGGAAGACCCAGTCCACCCCGGGCCTTAGGGCGTGGGCGATCCCCACCTGGGCCGCCTCATGCCCGGCGGCTGGGGCGATGAAACTGGTTTTCCCGGTGCGCAGGAGGATGGTGTACCGCTCGTCCAGGGCCCGGGCCAGGAGCATATCCCGGTAGAGCCGCCTTAGCTTCTCCTCGGGTAGGTCTAGGCTAAACCCACCCAGCCATTCCCCTTCCTCCCCAATGAGCCGGATGGGCTCGGGGGTGAAGGGCTCAAAACGGGTCTCCCTAACCATGCCCGCCTCCTTTCCTGCCCTTGTGGGGCTTAGGCCCTGGCCCTGGGTAAGGGCTTTGGGCCTTTTGGGGAGGGTAGCCGCCCTTCCCTTTCGCCTCAAGTATACGATGGAGGGGTGAGGCTGAGGGTGGTGGCCGTGGGCCGGCCCCGGTTGGAGTACGCCGCCATGGGGGTGGCCTATTACGCGGAAAGGCTCCGCCGGTACCTGCCCCTGGAACTCCACTACGCCAAGGCCGATAAGGACCTTCTTTCTCTTTCAGAGGGGTTTTACCGGGTGGTCCTGGACGAGCGGGGAACCCTCCTCACCACCGAGGCCCTTTACCGCCGGTTCCTGGATTGGGAGGGGCGGCGGGTGGCCTTTCTGGTGGGGGGGGCGGAGGGGCACCCCGAGGAGGTGCGGCAAAAGGGAGATTTTCTTCTAGCCCTTTCCCCCCTCACCCTTCAGCACGAGCTGGCCCTTTTGGTCCTTCTGGAGCAGCTTTACCGTCTGGCCACCCTCAGGGCGGGGCACCCCTACCACCGATGAGGTACGAGGCATTCGTAGACCTGGTGGAGCGGCTCTGGGCGGAGATCCCCGAGGCCTTTAAGCGGGGCCTCCAGGGGGTGCATGTCTTCCCGGAGGCCAAGCCCGAGCCCGGCCTCCCTGGGGTCTTCCGCCTGGGGGAGTACCTGGACCCGGGGCCGCCCTCGACCCTTGGGGGGTTTGAGGGGCTAGGCCGGCATATCGCCCTTTACTACGGTTCCTTCCTCCAGGTGGCCGGGCCCGGGTTTGACTGGGAGGAAGAGGTTTTTGAGACCCTCCTCCATGAGCTCAGGCATCACCTCGAGTCCTTAGCCGGTCGGGATGACCTGGTCCAGGAGGACCTGAGGCGGCTTCGCGCCTGGCGGCGGGGAGGGTAGGTCCGGGGTTTAGGGGTCGCCGGTCGGCAAACCCCCCATTCAGGGGATGGTAGTGCCCTACCTCCTCCTCCCCCTCTTGCCAGCAGAGGAAGACCACCTCTCCCCCGAGCCTTGCCGGGAAATCCACCAGGCCCCGGTCCAGGTCCTTGAGGAAAACCCCAAGGGCGGCCAGGTGGCGGGCGTCCATCTCCAGGCTGCCCTGGAGGAAGCGGATTTCCTCTTCTAGGGCCCGCCGCTCCAGGCCCCGGGCCTCGGGGAGGCGGGCTAGGGCCCCTTCCAGGTCCCGCTTGGCCTGGCGCATCTGGGCCAGGACCCGTCTGAGTTCGGGCAGGAGGGTCTCGGCCTCCTCTTTGGTGAAGAGCCTCCGGAACATCCTGCCTTTATCCTAGCACAATTGGGAAGGAAATGTGAGCTTAGCTTACTCAAGTCTCCCCAGGAGCTCCACCTCCCCGGTCCGGACCACCCGGCCTCCCACCACCAGGCTCCCGTCAGGGAGGAGGTCCTGGGCTACCCCTTCTACCCCTCCCACCCGGACCCGGCGGCCCAGGGTATAGGAATAGGCCCGGTACCGGCTTAGGAGGGTTTCTGGGTCCTCTAAAAGGGGCAGAAGGGCTTCCAACCTCTCTAAAAACCCCTCCAGGACCTCCCGCCTCCGGTAGGGGCCGAACTCCCCGAGGCAGGCCCCCCCCTCCGGGGCCCAGTCCACATTCACCCCCACCCCCAGGAGGGCGTAGGCCACCTCCTCCCCCTCTACCTTGGCCTCGAGGAGAATCCCCCCCAGTTTCCGCCCGTCCGGGCTCAGGAGGTCGTTGGGCCATTTCAGCCCCCCAAGCCCCACGGCCTCCCTTAGGGCCACCCCCGCGGCCAGGGGGAGGAGGCCTAGGGTCTGGAGGGGCAGGGCGGGCCTTAGGAGGAGGGAGAAGGTGAGGCTGGCCCCGGGTTGGCTTTCCCACCTCCGCCCCCGCCGGCCCCGGCCTTGGGTCTGGACCTCGGCCAGGACCAGGGCCCCTTCCGGGGCCCCCGCCTCGGCCATGGCCCTTAGGGCGTCCTGGGTGCTCCCCACCCGGCCCAGGTAACGGTAGGGCCGGCCCAGCCGCCCCCGGGGCTGGAAGAGGTGGGGGAGAGGGGTCCCGGGCCGGATTCTATACCCTTTCCGCCCCACCTCCACGGGGTAGCCCTCCCTTTGGAGCCGCCTCGCCTCCTTGGCGATGGCGGCCCGGCTTACCCCCAGGCTTTGGGCCAGGAGGGGGCCGGGCTGGTAGACCTCGGTGAGGAGGTCTAGGAGGGGCATGGGGGCGGCCTTACCCTCCAAGCTCCACCTGGGAGAGGTCCCCTAGGATGAGGCGGTGGGCCTTGGGCAGGCCGTTCCGCCCCGCCACCCGGGCCCCCACCCCCAGGATGGAGGCCTGGAGCCTTAGGGGGGTGTGGAGGAGCTCGGCCCCTTCTTCCAGGATGGAGTACTCCACCTCCGCCCCCACCACCCGGGCCCCGGGGCCTAAGGAGGTGAAGGGGCCGATATAGGCCCCCTCCACCCGGGCGTCCTCCCCGATATAGGCCGGGCCCAGGATGGTGCTCCCTACCACTACCGCCCCCTTTTCCACCACCACCCGGCCCGTTAAGGTGCTCTCCTGGACCAGGCCTTCCACCCGGGGGCTTATCTCCTCCAGGAGAAGCCGGTTGGCGTCCAGGAGGTCCTCGGGCCGGCCGGTGTCCTTCCACCAGCCCTCCACCTCCACCCCTAAGACCCGCCTCCCCTGTTGGATCAGGCGCTGGATGGCGTCGGTGATCTCGTACTCCCCCCTAGGGCTGGGTTTAAGCCCGGCGATGGCCTGGTGGACGGCGGGGCTAAACACATACACCCCGGCCACGGCCAGGTTGGAGGGGGGGTCCTGGGGCTTTTCCAAAAGCTCCACAACCCTTCCCCCCTCCACCCGGGCCACCCCAAACTGCCTGGGGTTTTCCACGGGGACCAGGGCGATGACCGCATCCACCCCCTGGAAGGCCTCGAGGAAGCGCCGGATTCCCCTTTGGAAGAGGTTATCCCCCAGGTAGAGGACAAAGGGGCTATCCCCCAGGAAGCCCTGGGCCACGGCCACGGCGTGGGCCAGGCCCTGGGGCTCCTCTTGGAGGATGTACGCCACCTTTTCCCCCTCCAGGGCCAGGCGGATGTCCCCTAGGGTCTCGGGGGAGACCACCACCCCGATCTCCTCCACCCCGGCCTCCTTTAGGTTCTCCAAGGCGTAGCGGATGATGGGCCGGCCCGCCACCCGGATGACGGGCTTGGGCCGGGTGTGGGTCAGAGGCCTAAGCCGGGTGCCCCGGCCTGCGGCTAGAATGAGGCCTTTCACGGGGCTTATACTAAGGCATAGGGAGAGGATGAGGGGGTCTTTGCGCCTGGCCTACGCCTACGACCGGTTCCGTAGCCTCCCCCCAGAGGCCCTGGGGCAGATCGCCACGGCCATGGCCCAGGTCCTCCCCGAGGAGGGGGTGGTTCTGGAGCTGGGGGCTGGGACGGGGCGGCTGGCCCTGCCCCTGATCGCCCGGGGGCTTTGGTACATCGGCCTCGAGGCCGACCCCCATAAGCTCAAGCTCCTCCAGGAGAAGGTCCGGGGGGTGACGCGCAAGGTCCGCCTCCTCCAGGCCGAGCCGGTCCGGATCCCCCTGGAGGCGGAGGAGGTCCATGGGGTCCTGGCCGTGGACCTCTGGCACCGCCTGCCTGACTGGCCCCGGGCCTTGGCCGAGGCCTTAAGGGTCTTAAAGCCTGGGGGGGTCCTCCTGGAGGGGTGGGAGGGGGTGGAAGGGGAGGAGGACTGGGCCCTCCAGGAAAAGTGGCGGGCCCTGGCCCAGGAGGAGGGCTACCCCGTGGAGCGGGGGGTAAGACAAAGGAGGCTTCTTGAGGTGGAAAAGGCCCTAAAGCGCCTGGGGCTAAAGCCTGAGGCCCGGGAGGTGGCCCGCTGGTCCGAGACCCACCCCCTAAGGGAGTGCCTCGAGGCCCTGGAGGCCCGGGTCTATTCCTTCACGGAGCTTCTCCCCGAGGAGGTCCACCGCCGGGTGATGGGAAGGCTCTGGGCCTGGGCCGAGGCCGAATGGGGGAGCCTGGACCGGCCCATCCCCCGGGTCCGGTCCTTCACCCTTAGGTTCACGCCCTTGGTATGAAAAGCCTCAAGGTTTCCACCCCCAAGGAGGGTCTGGTGAACATAACCCGGGCGGTGGAGGCCCTTTTAGAGGGGCATACCGGCCTGGTCTACCTCTTCGTGCCCCACACCACCTGTGGCCTCCTGGTCCAGGAGGGGGCGGACCCGGATGTGGCCCGGGACCTTCTTTCCCGTCTCGAGGAGCTGGCCCCTAGGTTCCACCCTAAGGACCGGCACGCCGAGGGGAATACCCACGCCCACTTAAAAAGCCTCCTCACCGGGGTTCACCTCCTCCTCCCTGCCCAGGGGGGGAGGCTTAGGCTTGGCCGGTGGCAGCAGGTCTTCCTGGCGGAGTTTGACGGGCCGAGGGAGCGGGAGGTCTGGGTGGAGCTTATAGGAGCCGGACCTCTTCCACCCCCCTGACCCCCTTCAGGGCCTCCAGGAGACGCTCCCCTTCCCCGTCCGTGAGGGGCAGGCGGAGCCTGATCCTGGCCTTTTCCCCCAGGACCCGGGTCTCGGAGCCTAGGGCGCTTTTCCCTGAGCCCGCCACCACGTCCATTACGTCCCTGAGAAGCCCCGCCCGGTCCCGGGCCAGGACCTCTAGGACCGCCACCCGTCCCCCCACCCCTTCCCAGCCCGCCCCCACCACCCGGCCGGCCTCCTTTTCCAGGAGGCGGAGGAGGTTCGGGCAGTCCGCCCGGTGGACCGTGACCCCCCGGCCCCGGGTGACGAAGCCCAGGATGGGGTCCCCTTTCATGGGCTCGCAGCAGGCCGCGAGGCGGATGGGGGCGAGGAGGTTTTCCTCCAGGCGGATCCCCCACTCGTTTTTTGGCGGGGCCTCCTTTTTAGGCTGAGCGGGGGCGAAGGCCTTGGGGTAGAGGAGCTCGGCCACCCGGCGGGGGGTGGTCCGGTTTAAGGCCAGGGCCAGGTAAACCTCCTCCGGGGCCGAGGGGAGGCCCAGGCGCTGGGCCACCTCCTCCAGTTCCCGGTCCGTGGGGCGGGGCAGCCCCCGGCGCTTGAGGTACCGCTCCAGGGCCTCCCGGCCCCTCTCCAGGGTCTCCTGACGCTCCTGGTTGCGGAAGTACTGCCGGATTTTCTGCTTGGCCGAGCGGGTCTTGGCGTATTCCAGCCAGCCCTTGGAGGGGTGGGCGGCCTTGCTGGTGAGAATCTCTACGATATCCCCGTTTTGGAGTTCATAAGAAAGGGGGACGATGCGGCCATTCACCTTGGCCCCCACCATGTGGTGCCCCACCTCGGTGTGGATGTGGTAGGCGAAATCCACAGGGGTAGCCCCTTTGGGCAGGTTGATGATCCGGCCTTTGGGGGTGAAGACGAAGACCCTTCCCCCCAAAAGGTCCCGGGTCACGGCCTCCACGAACTCCCGGGAGGAGGAGAACTCCTGCTGCCACTCCTGGATGTTCTTGAGCCAGGAGACCCGGCGCCTCACCTCCTCGGGATCGGTGAGGCCCTCCTTGTAAAGCCAGTGGGCCGCCACCCCGTACTCGGCCACCTGGTGCATCTTCCGGGTCCGGATCTGGACCTCCAGGGGGAGGCCCTCCAGGGCGATGACCGTGGTGTGGAGGGATTGGTAGCCGTTGGGCTTGGGGACGGCGATATAGTCCTTGACCCGGCCGGGGATGGGCTGCCAAAGGGCATGGACCAGGCCTAAGACGTGATAGCAGACCTGCTTTTCCCTAAGCTCTAAGGCCTTCCCTTCTGCGGGCCTAGGCTCCAGGATGACTCGGACGGCCAGGAGGTCGTAGATCTGCTCCAGGGCCTTCCCCTCCCGCTCCATCTTTTTCCAGATGGAGTAGAGGTGCTTGGGCCGGCCCGTGATCTCGTAGCCCGAAAGCTGGGCCTGGAGGAGTTCGTCCTGGGCTAGGATCTCCTGAAGGGCCTGGATGGCCCTTTGGATCACGGCCTCCCGGGCTTCCTGGGTGGCCTTGAGCCTTTCCGTGAGGGCCTGGTAGGCCTCGGGGTGGAGATAGCGGAAGGAGAGGTCCTCGAGTTCCCCCTTGATCTGCCCCATCCCCAGGCGGTGGGCCAGGGGGGCGTAGATCTCCAGGGTTTCCTGGGCGATGCGCTTTTGCTTCTCCGGGGGCATGTGCTGAAGGGTGCGGAGGTTATGGAGCCGGTCTGCCAGCTTGACGATGATGATCCGGACGTCCTCCGCCATGGCGATGAACATCTGGCGGAGGTCCTCGGCCCGTTTTTCCTCCCCTTCCAGGTTGGCGAGCTTATAAAGCTTGCTGACCTTGGTCTCCCCCTCGACGATCCGTCGCACCCCGGGGCCAAACCGCTCCTCCAAGACCCTGGGGTCCAGGCCGCAGTCCTCCAGGGTGTCGTGGAGTAGCCCTGCGGCCACCGTCTCCCAGTCCATGCGGAGGCCGGCCAGGATCTGGGCCACGGCCACGGGGTGGGTGATGTAATCCTCCCCGCTCCGGCGCTTCTGCCCCCGGTGGGCCTCCTTGGCTAGGAGGTAGGCCTCCCGCACCCGCTCCCGCTCCGCCTGGGGCAGGTAGGCTAGATGGGGTTCTAGCTCAGGCCAAAGGTGGTCCACGCCTTACTCAGTTTAGCCCATCCCCCCTAAGAAAACCCCTTGCGGAGCTCCAAAAGAAAGCCCATGAGGGCGTTGCGCTCCAAGAGGGCCACCAGGGTCTTATCCCCCTGGGGGGCAAGGACGAGGGCCTCCTCCCCCAGGAGGAGGCTTGCTGCCCTATGGGTTTGGCCCATCTCCCCGTCCAGGCGGTCCAAAGCCGCTTTAAGGGCCCTTAGGGGGGCCTCGGGTAGGGGAGGGGAGGCCTCGAGGTAGCCTAAGGCCTTGACCCCGGGGAGGTCTAGGGCCTGGGGGGTTTCCTTGGGCCCCTCCAGAATCTGGCCAAAAAGGGCGTCCACATCCACCCGGCTCAGGTCTTTCAGGGCAGCCTTGGCCGCCTCGGCCTCCTGTTTTAAGGTCTTAAGGAGGGCATCCGCCCGGGCTAAGGCGGCCTCCACCTCTAAAAGTCCCTGGGGCCCGAGCCTCGGCAGCCTTTCTAGGGCCGCTTCTAAAAACTCCGCCAGGGGCTTGAGCTGGGCCATGGTTTCCCCTGTGAGAGGGCTTAACCCCCGGTACTCCCGGAAAAACCCCCTAAGCCGGGTCTCCACCTCCTCCCGTTTAGCCTGGAGCTTCCGCTTAAGGGCAAGGAGGCCCCGGGCAATGGGGGCGGGGTCGGGGAGGGGTTTTTTGCGCTCCTCCTCTATAAGCCTAAGGAGGCTTCCCCCGCCTAAGGGCAGGAATCTCTTGGCCGCTTCTTCCAGCCGGGCGAGCTCTTCCAAGGCCTGGGCCCGGCGGAGGGCGCGGGCTTTGGCCAGCCTTGCCTTAAGGCCCTCCAGGTCGGGGAGTTCCCCGGCCTTAAGCCGGGCCTCGGCCTCGGCCAGGGGTTCTTCTAGGCCGAGGGCCTGGGCCTCGGGCCGCAAGGCCTCCAGGGCCTGGGAGGCCTCCTTGAGCTTGGCCTTCAGGGCCTCCATCTCTCCCTGGCGGCGGAGGATCTCCGCCTGCCGGGCCCTAAGGGCGGGAAGGGCCTCCTTGAGGGCCTTTAGGGGAAGGGCTTGGAGCTCTTGGTAGAGTTCCCGGAAGGCCTCCCCGCCCCGCCTAAGTTCTTCCAATAGGGCTTCCCTTTCGGCTAGGAGCCGGACCCTTTCCTCCTCCTCCCTTTGGGCCCACTCCTCTAGACGGCGGACCTCTTCTTCTAAACCGGTGAGGTCGGGAACCCCCCCCTCCTTCAAGGTCTCCTGGGCCAGGGCCAGGAGGCTTTGGGCCTTGGCCTTGGCCTCCTCGGGCAGGGGGAGGGCGCGCAAAGCCTCCTCCAGCTGGATGAGCCGGGCCCGGCGCTCGGCCCTGAGGTTCTGCTCGGCCTCTTTAAAGGCCTCCTCCAGGGCCTTAAGCCTCTCCCCTACGGGGGTGCCCGCCTCCAGGAGGGCCTGGACCTCGGCCAGGAGGGGGCTTACCGTGGCCCTTTCCAAAAGGGGGGCGTAGCGGCGGAGGAGTTCTTCCAGGCGGCGTTTTTCCTCCTCTACCTCCAGGGCCTTAATCCTCTCCTCCACCCCCTCCAGGTCCACCACCAGCTCTAACTCCTCCGGGGCCTCCTCCACGGTAAGGACGATATCCTCTGGGGGCCTTTCTTCCGTGGCGAAGGCGATCTCCGGAAGGGTGGGGCTTCGCACCGCGCTGGATTCCAGGAGTTTCCGGAGCTCCAAGGCGGTGGCCCGGGCCCTTTCCACCTCCCCCTGGGCCAGGACCCCTTCCCGGTGGGCCTCCCGGATGGACTGGATATCCCGTTCCAGCCGCCTTACCTTGGGCCCGCCCAGGTGCCGGACCCGTTGCAGGGTCTCCTCCAGATAGGCCAGGTCCTTGGCCTGGCGGAGGAGGGCCTCCTCTAGCTTCTCCTCCAGGGCCTCCACCAGAGAGAGCCCCTCCCCTAGGAGGGCGGGGTTGGGGTCCTGCCGGATCCGGTTCACCAGGGCCCGAAGCCGGGCCACCCCGGGCCAGTCCAGGTAGAGCTGGAACTTCTTAAGGGCCTCTTCCAACCGGGCCTTGGGGTCGAGGGAAGGTTCCTGAAGCTTGGCCAGGAGGTCTTCCACCACCCGCCGGGCCTCCTCCGGGCGGAGCCTGGCCTGGAGTTCCCGGAAAACCGGCCCCTTGAGCACCTTGGCCCACTCCTCAGGACTTAGGTCCTCTAAGGGACCGCCCAGGGCTAGGCCCGCCTCCTCTAGAATCCTTTCCGCCCGTGGGCCTAGATGGAGCCTTAGAGCTTGAATCACCTCTTCCTTGCGCATCAGGCCTCCTTATACCCTTCGAGCCTAAGAGGCTCCCCAAAATAAACCTTCTGGTGGGGGAAAGGAATCTCTATCCCTTCCCGGTCCAGCCGGTTTTTAATCCGGCGCCTAAACTCCCGCCCCACGGCCCATTGCTCCCCGGGTTTGGTGCTAAAAAGGGTGCGGATGGTGACTCCGCTTGCCCCCAGGGCCTGGATCCCTAGGACCTCCGGGGGCTCGGTAAACCGGTCCCGCCAGGCCTCGTCCTCATAAAGGGCCTGGGCCTCCTCCTGGAAGACCCTAAGGGCCCGGTCTACGTCTTCCTTATAGGCGATATCCACATCCACCACCGAGCGGCTCCACTCCTGGGTGAGGACGGTGACCTGCCGGACCTCGGAATTGGGGATGAAGTGGACCCGGCCCTCCAGGTCCCTAAGTACGGTAAGCCTGAGGGTGAAGCGCTCCACCTTGCCGCCCAGGCCGTTCAGCTGGACAATATCCCCCACCCCGTACTGGTCCTCGAGGAGGATGAAAAACCCATTGATGAAGTCCCGGATGAGGTTTTGGGCGGCAAAGCTCACCGCCAGCCCCGCCACCCCCGCCCCGGCTAGGAGGGCAGTGATGTTGAATCCCAGGTTGGAGAGGACGAATAACCCTCCCACCACCACCGCCGCCACCCTTAGGACGGATTCCAGGAGGCTCTTGATGGTCCGGAGCCGGACCGCCTCCCGCTCTAGCCCCCCTTGAGGCTCGGGGAGGCGCCTTAAGAGGAGGGGGGTGAGCCGGTACCCCAGGAGGGTTAGGCCCAGGGCGGCCAGGACCCCTACGCCCCGGGAGCCGAGCCAGAGGGCGAGCCTCTCCCCCCATCCCCGGAAGGGCTCGTAGGGGAGGGCGAGGGCGTGGACCAGGAAACTCCCCCCGGCCAGGAGGACCAGCCCCCACCAGAGGTAGCCCAGGGCCTGGAAGAAGCGGTCGTCCCTGGGGCTTGGGGTGATCCGGCCTAGGGCGTTTAGGAGCCTTGCCCCATGCCGACCCAGGGCCCAGGTGACGGTCAGGACAAGAAAAAGGGTCAAAAAGCCCGTTAGGCCCAGCATGGGTATATTCTAAGGGCATGGCGCACCGTCCCGAGCCCACCTTTACCCTGGAGGGTTGGCATATCCTCCACGATTTCCGGCGGATGGACTTCGCCCTTTGGCAGGAGGCCACGGAGGGGGAGAAAGAGGAGGCCCTAGAGGCCCTCTGGCGCCTTCTGGAAACCTGGGAGGGGGTAGAGGCCAGAGGGGAGGGTTCCTTTGGTATCTACCAGGTCATCACCCCTAAGGCCGACCTCCTCTTCCTCCACCTCCGGGAGAGCCTGGACGCCCTTTTGGAGGCGGAGCTCTCTCTGAACCAATCCCCTCTAAGCCGGTATTTGGTCCCAGCTTACGGGTTTTACTCCGTGGTGGAGCTGGGAAGCCAGACCGGTCCCCTGGACCCCGAGGCCCCCTATGTTAAGCCCCGCCTCCGCCCCCGGGTGCCCAGGGGGGGGTATATCTGCTTCTACCCCATGAACAAAAAGCGGGTAGGCCAGGACAACTGGTATATGCTCCCGGCCCAGGAAAGGGCTGAACTTATGCGGGCCCACGGGGAGACGGGGCGGAAGTACCAGGGCCGGGTCCTCCAGGTCATCAGCGGGGCCCAGGGCCTGGACGATTGGGAATGGGGGGTGGACCTTTTCAGCGAAGACCCCATCCAGTTCAAGAAAATCGTCTACGAGATGCGGTTTGACGAGGTCTCGGCCCGGTTTGGGGAGTTTGGGCCCTTTTATGTGGGCCGGTATCTGGACCGGGAAGGCCTTAAGGCCTTTTTTAGGTGAGGCATGGGGCTTTACTGGAGCCTGACCCTTTACCGGCTCTTGCCGGAGTTTCGCCGCCTCGAGGCCGAACTCCAGGAGCATCTTAAGGAGGAGTTCCTCGAGGTCCTGGCCCGCCCCCGGGAAGGGTTTTTAAAGGCCTACTCCACCGTGGGGCTCTGCGGCCGGGGGGAGCTACTCCTTTGGCGGGGTAGCCCAGCCCCGGAGGGCCTCCTCCTCCTAGCCCGGGAGCTGAACCGGACCCGGATGCTGGGCTATCTCCTTCCGGTCCGGGTCTACCTGGACCAAGGGGAAGGGGTCCCTGGGGAGGGGGGGCTCCTCCTTTTGGAGGGGGAGGCCACCCCGCCCCCAGGGGTTAGGGTCCACCGGGGCCGGCGGCTTTTCCTCTTGGAAGGCCCCCTGGAAGCCCTCTTCCCCTTGGCCTTGGAGGGGGAGGGGGTTTTGGGCCTGGGCCTGGGGCTTCGGGAGGTCTTGGACGAACTTTAGAGGCTGGCCCAAAGCGCTAGACCCCCAAAGAGGAGGAGGCCTAGGCCTAAGGTCAGGAGGGCGGCCCGGCGGGTTTTGGGTAGGAAGGCCCCAAGGAGGAGGCCGCTTAGGCTCACCAGGGCCAGGAAGAGGGCGGAGAGGTCCAGCACCCATCCCCACCCCTTGGGCGTGTCCCGACCCTTGTGCAGGTCGTTCATCGCCGCCACCAGCCCGGCCTGGGTCAGGCTCAGGCGGTAGCGGCCGGTCCGGAGGTCTACCTGGGCGTCGGCCGCGTACCCTGGGGCGCGGAAGGAGACCCAGGCCTCCTCCCCAGAGCGGCCGTAGTCCGTCACCCGTCCCCTCAGGCCCAAGGCCCTAAGGTCCTCAGCCAGGCGGAGCCAGTCCACCTTCTCCCCCTGGAGGTAGGTCCCGGGCAGGGTCCCCGAGCGGGTTTGGCCCTTTCCCTCCCCAAACCACTCGGGGTGGTTCAGGGTTAGGCCGGTAAGGGCAAAGAAGAGGACGGCGAGAAAGGCCAGCATGGAGAGGTAAAGGTGAAGGCTTCGGGCCCATAGGTAGACCCGGCTCCTTAGACCGCTTGAGGGTTTAGGTTTTCTTGCGATAAGCAAGGCTCACCTCCCTGAGTTCCCCCTCCCGGGTGTAGCTCCTTTGGAAGGGGTTGGGGCCGATCTCCACCCTTTCCCGGAAAAGCTCATAGGGTCCGTGTTCCCGGGCGTATTCCACACAGACGTAGTAGACCCCTTGGCCCACAGCCTGCCCCTTCTCGTCCCGTCCGTCCCAGACCAGCCGGTACCGCCCCGGGGGACGGGTGGGGCCGGACCGGGTCCGCATCCCCTCGAGGCCCAAGGCCATGAAAATCCGCCTAAGCTCGTTCCACCACCTCTCCCCCTTTCCCGGCTTGACCAGAAGGGCCAGGGTCCGGACCAGGCTACCCCTTTCGTCCTCTATGTAGACCGCCACATAGGGGTTCCGGTACCGGGACCCTCCCCCTTCATAGGCGAAGGCCACCTCGAGTTCCATCCCCTGGGGCCAGGGGGTTTTCTGGGCCTGGAGGAGGCCCAGGCCCAGAACCCCCGCCGCCAGGCGCCTTAAGAGGTTCCGCCGGCTGTAGTAGCGCTTGAGCATCCTCACCTCCCAACCCAAAGGGGGCCTTCCCGGGTGAGGACCACCCCGTAGGCCCCAAAAGCCCTTAGGGCCGGTTCCGCCTCCTTCCCTAGGACCAAAAGGGCCTTGGCCAGGCCCTCGGCCCAAAGGGCCCGGTCGGCCACGGCCGTGGCCTGGGGGTAGGAGGCGGGCCTTCCGGTCCTTGGGTCCAGGACATGCCCGCCCCGGTGCCGGACCCCGCTCGTGGCCACCCCTCCTTCCCCTAGGCGGAGGCAGAGGAGAGGCGGGGCATTATCTGGCCCCCAGGGATCCTCTACCTCCACCAGGGCCCAGCCAGGGCCGCGCCGGGCCAGATCCCCGCCCAGGTTGACCAAGGCGGCCTGGGCCCCCGCCTCCAGGGCCTTTTGGGCTGCCCGGTCTGCGATATACCCTTTGGCCAAACCGTCTAGGTCCAAAGGGTGGAGGATCTCCACCTCCTCCCCGAGGTGGAAGGGGAAGCCCAGGTAGCCGGGGGCTGGATGGAAGGCGCCTCCCGTGGCCTCATAGAGGCGAAAGGCTGCTTCCAGAACCTCCTGCATCTCGGGGCTTGGCCGGCCCCCGCCTTCCCGGTTCAACCGGGTGAGCTCGCTGGCCCGGTACCGGCTGAACACCCCCTCTAGGCGTTCCACCTCCCTTTGCACCGCCTCCAGGACCCGGCCAGCCCGCCAGGGGGGGGTCTGGAGCTGGACCTCGAGGTAGGTTCCCAGGACCCCTTCAAACCGGAGGGCATACCGGCCCATGCCCCTAAACCTAGGGGAAGGGGGTTAGAATCCGGTTAGGCCTGGGGCTTAACCCAGCCCTAACCGGACCGGGGGATACTAAAAGGGTGCAGGTCCTCCTCCTCGAGGACGAGCCCCACCTGGGCCGGGCAGTGGCCCAGGCTCTAAGGGCCCAGGGCTATGCGGTGCGTTGGGCCAAGGACCTAGAGGAGGCCTGGGACCTCTTCCTGGAGGCGGAGCCTGGGCTCATGGTCCTGGATGTCCGGCTCCCTGGGGACCCGGAAGGGGGGTTCCGCTTTGCCCAGGCGGTGCGGGAAGGGGGGTATAAAGGGGGGATTCTCTTCCTCACCGCCCGGGACGCTTTGGAGGACCGGGTCCAGGGCCTGGACCTAGGGGCGGACGATTACCTGGTCAAGCCCTTCCACCTGGAGGAGCTTTTGGCCCGGGTCCGGGCCCTGGCCCGCCGCCAGGCCGAGGAGAAGCGGCCCCGGGTCCTTTGGGGGGACCTGGAGATCGACTTAAACGCCCGGAGCGTCCGTCGCCTGGGGGAAAGGGTGGAGCTTTCGCCTAGGGAGTTTGCCCTTTTGGAGCTCCTCCTTCTCCACCGGGGCCGGGTTTTCGCCCCGGAGGAGGTGGCGGCCCAGGTCTTTGGGAGCGAGGAAAAGGTGGGGGCGGTCAAGGTCTACGTCCACTACCTCCGGCAGAAGCTCCACCCCCGGGTGGTCCTGACCGTTCCCGGGGGGTACCGGTTTGGGGATGAGCCTTAGGGGGAGGCTGGCCCTGTTTTTGGCCTTGGCCATGGGCCTGGCCCTCTTGCTTCAGGGGGGGCTGGCGTACTTCGCGGTTCAGCGCCTCATTGAAGCCGATCTGGACCGTTCCCTAGCCTTTTACCTCCTGGCGCTTTCCGAGGGGCGGCCCTCCCCCAGGGGGGAGTTTGCCTTCCGCCTGGTGCGGGCAGGGGAGGAGGTGCGCTCCCCCAACTTCCCCGACCTTCCCCTTCTTCCCCCGGGCCGGTATTGGCGGGAAGGGTGGCGGGTCTGGGCGCTGGAGGTCCCCGAGGGGCGGCTTTTCCTGGCCCGGTACGACCCGGGGGCCTGGGCCGCTTTAGGCCGGTTCCGGCTGGCCCTTTTGGGGGTGGGGGCGGGGCTTACCCTTTTGGCCGTGGTTATGGCCTGGTCCTTGGCGGGCTTGGCCCTTAGGCCCCTTTTAGAGCTGGCCCAGACCGCCCAGGCCATAGCCCAGGCCCAGGACCTCTCCCGCCGGGTCCGGGTGCCTGGGGGCGGGGAGCTTAGGCTCCTGGCCCAGAACTTCAACGGGATGCTGGAGCGCCTCGAGGCCTTCTTGGAGAGGGAACGGCGCTTCACCCGGGATGCGGCCCATGAGCTCAGGACCCCGGTGGCCGCGGCCCTGGCCCAGGTGGAGGCGGCCCGGGCCGGGTATATCCCCAAGGAGGAGGCCCTTTTGGCCTTGGAGGAGGAGCTTGGCCGGATGCGGCGCCTGGTGGAAGCCCTTCTGCTCCTGGCCCGGGAGGGGCGGGTGGAGGGGGTGGGGCTGGACCTGGCCGCCCTGGCCCGGGAAAGGGCCGAGGCCTGCGGCGTGGCCTACGAAGGGCCGGAGGCCTTGCCCTATAAGGGCGACCCCATCCTCCTCCAGCGGGCCCTGGATAACCTTTTGGAAAACGCCCGGCTCCACGGCGGGGGCCAGGGGGTGCGGGTGGTCCTGCGGGAGGAGGGGGAGGGGGTGGTCCTCGAGGTCCAGGACCAAGGCCCAGGGATGCCGGAGGAGGCGCTTAGGGAGGCAGGCCGGCCCTTCTTTAGGACCTCCAAGGCCCCAGGGGAGGGGCTTGGGCTTTCCGTGGCTAAGAAGGTGGCCGAGGCCCATGGGGGCAGGCTGGAGCTCCTCCCCAACCGGCCCCAGGGGCTTCGGGCCCGCCTTTGGCTTCCCCGGGCTAACTCCGGCCTAACCTCAGGGGGCTAGGCTAAGGCCTAGTATGCGGAGACACCTTGCCCTTGGGGTTTTGCTCCTGTTGCCCGTATGGGCCCAGGACCTGGCCTCCTTCCGGGACTGGGTTAAGGCGAGCCCCGGGTACCAAAGCCTTCTCCTCCAAAAGCGCCAGGCCCTCCTCGGCCTCGAGGCGGCCCAGGGGGGCCTGGGTCCCACCCTAAGCCTCCAGGGGAGTTACACCCAGACCCCCCGGGAGGCCTTGAGCCTGGGCCTGGGGGGGCGGGTGGGGGTCCTCCCCTGGGGCAGCGCCTGGGACGCCCTGGACCAGGCGGGGCGGAACCTGCGCCAAACAGAGCTGGAGCTTAGGGCCCAGGCCAACGCCCTTTTCCAGCGCCTCCTGGCCCAGTACCTCCAGGCCCACCTGGCCCAGGAGGACCTGGCCTTGGCCGAGGCCCGGCTCCGCCTGCGCCAAGCCCAGCTTAGGGCGGTGCGGGAGCAGGAGGCCCGGGGCCAGGCCACCTTCCAGGCCCGCCTGGAGGCCGAGGCCCAGGAGGCCCAGGCCCGGTTGGACCTGGCCCAGGCCCAGGCGGCCCTGGCCTTGGCCCGGGCCCAGTTGGAAGCGGGTCTGGGCCGGCCCCTTCCCGACCCCCTTCCCCCCCTGGCCCTGGCCCCGGTGCCGGAGCCCGACCTGGAAGGGGCCCTTGCCCGCCTCGAGGCCCGGCGGGAGGTGGTCCTGGCCCGGCTCCAGGTGGAGGCCCTGGAGGCGGAGCTTGCCCGGCTCCGCCGGGACCGGTTCCTGCCCCAAGTGAACTTGAGCCTGGGCCTAAGCGAGGGGGTGAGCCTGAAGCTTAGGCCTGGACCTGAAGACGGGGTTCTTCTCCTACGGGGCCCAGTACCCCCTTTTTGGGTCTAGTCCCGCCGGGGGGGTAAGCCTCCAGGCCCAGGCGGCCTTCCCCCTTTGGGACCCTTTGCAGGGGGCGAATGAGCGCGTCCTGCAGAACCGGCTGGAGACGGCCCTTCTCGCCCTGGCCGAGGCCAGGCGTCAGGCGGAGCTGGACCTAAAGGCCAAGGCCCAGGCCCTGCGCCAGGCCTTGGGCCAGGTGGGGGTGGCGGAGAGCCTCCTCCGGGCCGCGGAGGTCTCCCATCAGGTGGCCCAGGCCCGGCTTTTGGCGGGGACCGGGACCCCTTTGGACCTCCTCCAGGCCGAGGTAAACCTCCTCCAGGCCCGGCGGAACCTGGCCCAGGCGCAGGTGGGGCTTTTCCAGGCCTATTACGCCTGGCTGGAGGCCCAAGGGGAGAGTCTTGTGGGAGGTGAGCTGTGAGACTTTTGGCCATAGTTCTTGTCCTAGGCGGCGCCCTGGCCCAGGGCCTGGGGTTTAAGGAGGCCCTGGCTTTGGCCTTGGAGCACAACCCGGCCTACCGCAACGCCTTAAGCAACCTCACCCAGGCTGAGGCCGAGCTCAAGGCCCTGGAGGCCGACCCCACCACCTTGGTCCTCCCCCTCACCCAGGCCCGGCAGGCCCTGGAGCTCGCCCGTCTCCAGGTGAGGGCCCAGCGGCTGAGCCTGGTTCAGCAGCTTCTCTCCGCCTACGGGACCCTCTGGGACGCCCAGGCGGGGGAGGAGCTCCTTAGGGCCCAGCTCGCCCTGGCCGAGCGTCAGCTTGCGGTGGCCCAGGCCCGAAGGAGGGTGGGGAACGCCACGGAGCTGGAGGTGGCCCAGGCCGAGGCCGGTCTTCGCTCCGCCCGGCTTAACCTGGAGGCCAACCTCCGGGCCCGCCCGGCCCAGGTCAAGGCCCTGGCTGCGGCCTTGGGCCTGCCCCTGGAGGAGGAGCCCCGGCTGGAACCCTTGCCCAAGCCCCCGGGCCTTCAAGTGGGGTTAGAGGCCTTAAAAGAGGGCCTCCTTACCCCGGCCCTCCTCCAGGCGGGGCAGGCCCGGGACCTGGCCCGGCTCCAGGTGGAGCTTTCGGATAACGACTACACCCCGCGCCTCACCCTGGAAAAGGCCCGGACCAACCTGGAAAACGCCGAGCGAAGCCTAAACAACCTCCGCGCCCAGGCTGAGGCCGACCTGGAGGCGGCCTACGCCCAGGCCCGGGCCGCCTGGGACCAGTACCTCCTGGCCCGGGAAAACCTGGCCCTCAAGGCCCAGGCCCTGGAGACAGCCCGGAAGGCCCTGGAAGCGGGGACGATTAGCCTTCTCCAGTTCCAGCAGGAGGAGGTGAGCCACCTACAGGCCGAAACCAGCCTGCGCCAGGTCCTCTTGGCCTATTGGCGGGCCTTGGCCGCCTTAAGCCTGGCCGCGGGCCGGGACCTCACGGGCTTGGGGGTGGAGTGATGCGCCGCTGGGTCTGGCCCTTTGCCCTCTTGCTCCTTCTGGCCCTTGGGGTTTACTGGTGGGGCCTCCGCCCTAGGTCTAAGGCCCCAGAGGGCCAGGAGGCCCCCCAGGTCTACACCGTGAGCCGGGGGGAGATCCGGGTGACCGTGGCCGCTTCTGGCCGGATAAGCCCCCGGGAGACCTGGGAGGCCCGGCCCCAGGTCCAGGGGATCCTCCTGGAGGTGGCCGGGGAGGGGGAGGTCGTGGAGTCGGTCCTGGAAAGCGTCAACCAGCCACCCGGCTCATGACCCTATTCCTGGGCGGGGTGGCGGCCATCAGCCTTCTGGTGGGGGGAATTGGGATCATGAACATCATGCTGGTCTCCGTGACGGAAAGGACCCGGGAAATCGGGGTGCGCAAGGCCTTGGGGGCCCGGTCCCAGGACATACTGGCCCAGTTCCTGGCCGAGTCCACCCTCCTTTCCGTGGGGGGAGGGGTTCTGGGGGTGGGGATGGGGCTATTCCTAGCCCGCTTCGTGGGCCAGGCGATTGGGGTGACCCCGGTTTTTGCCCCCTGGAGCGTGGTCCTGGCTTTTGGCTTTGCGGTTTTCGTGGGTATTTTCTTTGGCCTCTACCCGGCCTGGCGGGCCGCCCGTCTGGACCCGGTGGAGGCCTTGCGGTACGAGTAGGAGGTGAGGGGATGCCCATCTTGACGGTTCTGGTCTTGGTGTTAGGTTTAGCCCGAGCCCAGCCGGCCATGGATCCGGCCTTAAGGGAAAGGCTCAGGGCCTACCAGCCCCTCTTTGAGCTCACGGGCACGGTCCGGCTCCTTTTGGAGGATGGATAAGCAGAGGAACCTGGCCCTGACCAAGGCCCAGGCGGGCCGGCTTCTGCCCATCCTTAGGAGGCTTCAGACCCTGCCCGACCTAAAGCCAGAGGAGGCGGAACGGATCCTTACGGAGGTTGAGGACAGAATCCTCACCCCAGCCCAGCTGAAATGGCTGGACACCCGGCGCCTAGAGCTGGAACGGGAGCGCCGGGCCCGGCAGGGCCAGGGGCTACCCCAAGGGGGGCAGGGGGGACAGGCCCAGCAGGGTCAGGGCCAGGGGATGTTCCAGGCCCTTTTAAGGGGGGAGGCCTTTAACCCCTTCCGCTCGGGCCCCGCGGCGGAGACCCTGAAGGAGCTTATCGCCCGGCTGGAGGGGCGCTAGGCCTACCCCCGGATCACCCCAAGCCTCCGCCCCACCTTGGCGTAGGCCTCGAGGGCCCGGTCCAGCATCCCCTGGGTGTGAGCTGCGGTGACGATGTTCCGGATCCGGGCCTTCCCCTTGGGCACCGTGGGGTAGCCTATGCCTACCGCGAAGACCCCTTCCTCCAGGAGGAGGCGGCTCGCCTCAAAGGCCAAGGGCGCCTCCCCAAAGAGGACGGGGATGATGGGGGTCTGGGAGCCCAGGGTGTCGTAGCCTAGCCGGGCGAGCTCAGTCTTGAAGTGGCGGGTGTTGGCCCAAAGCCTTTCTATCCGCTCGGGCTCCTTCTGGATGAGCTCCAAAGCCCCAAGAAGCCCCCCCACCACCGCCGGGGGGAGGCTCGTGGAGAAGAGGAAGGGCCGGGCCCGGTTGATGAGGAGGTCCTTGAGGGCCAGGCTCCCCGCGGCGTACCCCCCGATTCCCGCCCAGGCCTTGGAGAGGGTGGCCACCTGGATGACCTCTGGGTCCTCCTGGAAACCATAGTGGTGGACCGTGCCCCGGCCAAGCTCCCCTAAGACCCCGCTTCCGTGGGCGTCGTCCACATAGACCGCGGCCCCGTACCGCTTGGCCAGGGGGATGAGCCGGTCCAAGGGGGCGATATCCCCATCCATGGAGAAGACCCCGTCCGTGACCACGAGCTTCAGCCCCTCGGTCTCGTGGGTCTTGAGGAGTTCCTCCAGATGGTCCAGGTCGTTATGCCGGTAGACCAACCGGGTGGCCCGGGTGAGGCGGAGGCCATCGATGATGGAGGCGTGGTTGAGCTCATCCGAAAAGACCAGGTCCCCCTCCTTGAGAAGGGCCCCAAGGACCCCCTGGTTGGCCGTAAACCCCGCGGTGAAAAGGAGGGCGGCCTCCGTTCCCTTGAAGCGGGCCAGGGCCTCTTCCAGCTCCAGGTGGTAGGGAAAGGTCCCGGCGATGGTCCGGACCGCCCCGCTTCCCACCCCCCAGCGCTCCAGGTATTGCCGGGCCTTCTCCTTGAGGTAGGGGTGGTCCGCCAGGCCTAGGTAGTTGTTGGAGGCCAGGTTAACCACCTCCCGTCCCTCCACCCGGGTAAGGGGGGCCTGGGGAGCCTCGAGGACCTTAGGGCTGATGTAGAGCCCCTCGGCCTTGAGGCTTTGGATCTCGCTTTGAATCCGCTGGTCCAGGCGTAGGCCCATACGCCTATTAAACCCTCAAGGAGGGCGGGCGTCCAGGGGAGGGGGTTTACATTTTCTTGACCGGAGGGGTGTACCCTGGGGATTAGGGAGGTGGGAGGGCTTCCATGACCCCCGGGCTCCAAGCCCAGGCCGAGGCCGAGGCCCTGAGGACCCGGGCCCAGCTTCATGACCTCCTGCACCGCCTGCGGCAGGAGCCGAATGAGCTTTTGCCCTTTAGCCGGGTCCTGGCCCTGAGGCCTAAAGGGGAGCGGTACCTGGGCCTTAAGACCATCCCTGTGGACCAGGTGGTGGGCTCAGTGGACCGGTACGAGGAGTTTGACCACCGTTTCCTCCCCAAGACCCCCCATACCCTGGAGCGCTGGCGGCGCCTGCGGGCCCTGCAGCTGGCCGGGGTGGAGCTTCCCCCCATCCAGGTCTATCAGGTGGGGGAGGCCTACTTCGTCAAGGACGGTCACCACCGGGTGGCCCTGGCCAAGGCCACGGGACAGCGCTACTTGGACGCTGAGGTCATCGCCCTCGAGGTCCCGGTCCCGGTGGAACCCGGGGACACCCTTAAGGACCTCCTCCTCAAGGCTGAATACGCCCATTTCCTAGAGAAAACGAACCTCCCTGAGCTCGTCCCCGAGGCCGAGCCCATCCGCTTCACCGCCTTGGGCCGGTACGACATCCTCCTGGACCATATCGCCACCCGGGCCTACTTCAAGGGCCTAGAGGAAGGCCGGCCCGTCCCCTGGGAGGAGGCGGTGGCCGACTGGTACCAGACCCTCTACCGGCCCACCGTGGAGGCCATCCGCCGCTATGGGCTCTTGGAGGACTTTCCCGGCCGGACCGAGGCCGACCTTTACCTCTGGGTCATGGACCACCGCTACTTTCTGGCCCAAGCGCTTGGCCTGGACCCCGGCCCCGAGGCTGCGGCCCAGTCCTACGAGGCGCGGTTTGGGCCTTTTTGGAAGCGGTGGGGTGGGGCGTTCAAGGCCTTTTGGCCGTGGGGTTCGGGGCCTCGCTTGAGGGGGCGGATATCATCCTGACTGGCGCGATCACCGCCTTTGAACCGGATGCGGGTGGTACTGGGGCTGGGGGCGTGCTTGGCGCTTTGCCGATAATTGGAGCAATCGTGGGTTTGCAAAAGAAGTCCTACATCGCCATAGATATGCGTCTGGTGGATGCCCGTACTGGAGCCGTTCTCAGCGCCTTCCAGGTTCAGGGAGAGGCTACCGATACGAATCTCGGCGCTGCTCTAGGGGTTATCCTGCCTGGGGCCGGCCTTGGGGGCGCTCTCAAGCAGTACGAGAAGACCCCCATGGGCAAGGCCATCGCCATCATGGTGAGCAACGCCCTGGACGAGATCATCCGCCGGACGCCTTCCTCTTACTTCCGCTATCACCCGGACGGGACCCCTTACCAGGCCAACTGAGAACCCCACCCCTAAGCCCTAGCCGGGGTTCAGGCGGCTTTGCGGCAAGTGGGCCAGACGGGTCCGCTTGCTTTTTAATCTGGTTGAGGTATCCTGTATACAGGATGCACCCTCGAGGCTTCCACCGCCCCCATCCCGTGCGCGAGGCGGTCTACCGCCACCTCAAAGACCTCCTCCTTGCGGGCCGCTTCGCCCCGGGGGAGAGGCTTTCCGAGCCCCTTTTGGCCCAGACGCTTGGGGTCTCCCGCACCCCCATCCGGGAGGCCCTGGTGCGCCTGGCCGAGGAGGGGCTGGTGGAGCTCATCCCGGGCCGGGGGGCCCGGGTGAGGCGGTTTAGCCCGGAGGAGGTGGAGGAGGTCTACGGGGTCCGGGCCCTCCTAGAGGCCGAGGCCGCCCGGGCTTTGGCCTTAAGGGCGGGGCCGGAGGAGGTAGGGGCTTTGGAGGCCCTTCTTCTTGCCATTGACCAGGCCCCCAAGGAGGACTACCCCGAGCAGATGCGCCGGGACCTGGATTTCCACCGGGCTCTGGTCCGGCTCTCGGGGAACCGGACCCTATATAGGCTCTACGAGGACCTCCTGGCCCTTCTAAGCCTCATCCGGAACACCCTCCCCACCCTTTCCCAGGCCGAGGAAACGAGGAGGGAGCACTGGGCCATCCTCGAGGCCCTAAGGGCCCGCGACCCCGAGGGGGCGGCCCGGGCGGTGGTGGCCCATATCCAAAGGTTTAAGCGCCTGGTGCTCCAGGCCTTAGGAGGTGAGGCGTGGACTGGAACCTAGTCTATCGGGACCTGGTCTTAAGGGTAGCCCAAAACCCCAGGGTGGAAGGCCTAGTGCGGAGGCGGGCCCATGGCCTGGTCCGCCGCTACGTAGCCGGGGAGACCCTGGAGGAGGCCCTGAGGGCGGCGGAGGCCCTAGAGGCCAGAGGGGTCCACCCTATCCTGGACCTCCTGGGGGAGATGGTGGCAAGCCCTGCCGAGGCCGAGGCCTTCGCCCAGGGGATTCTGGACCTAGTCCGGGCCCTAGGGGCCAGGCCCTGGCCCCGGTATGTCTCGGTCAAGCCCTCCCAGCTCGGCCTGGACCTGGGGCTGGACCTGGCCCTGGACCTTCTCCGGGGTATCCTCAAGGAGGCCCAGGCCCATGGGGTCTTCCTCCGGCTGGACATGGAGGACTCCCCCCGGGTGGAGGGGACCTTGCGGCTTTATAAGGCCCTTAGGGAGGAGGGGTTTGAGAACCTGGGGGTGGTGCTCCAGAGTTACCTTTACCGCACGGAGCGGGACCTCTTAGACCTCCTCCCTTACCGCCCCAACCTCCGCCTGGTCAAGGGGGCCTACCGCGAGCCCAAAGAGGTCGCCTTCCAGGACAAGCGCCTCATTGACGCCCAGTTCCTCCACCTGGGGAAGCTCGCCCTTAAGGAGGGCTGCTACCTGGCCTGGGCCACCCACGACCCCAGGCTCATCGCCGAGGCCAAGCGGCACGCGGAGGCCCTGGGGATCCCCAAGGACCGGTTTGAGTTCCAGCTCCTCTACGGGGTCCGGTCCGAGGAACAGCGCCGTCTAGCCCAGGAGGGGTACATGGTCCGGGCCTACCTGCCCTACGGCACCCACTGGTACCCCTACCTTTCCCGGCGCATCGCCGAAAGGCCCGAGAACCTGTTTCTGGTCCTAAGAAGCCTCTTGGGAGGCTAAGGAGGTGAAGGATGACGGTAGAACCTTTCCGCAACCAGCCCATAGAGACCTTTAGCACCGAGGAGGCCCGCCGGGCCATGCGGGAGGCCCTGAGGCAGGTCCGGTCCGAGTTTGGCCGGCACTGGGGGGTTTACATCGACGGGGCCTGGGTGGAGACGGGGGAGAAGATCCTCTCCCATAACCCCTCGGCCCCTAAAGAGGTGGTGGGGAGTACGGCCAAGGCCAGCCCCGCCGAGGCGGATGCCGCTTTAGAGGCCGCTTGGCGGGCCTTTAAGGCCTGGAAGGACTGGCCCCAAGAGGACCGGAGCCGGCTTCTTTTGAAGGCCGCGGCCATCATGCAAAGGCGACGGCGGGAACTCGAGGCCACCCTGGTTTACGAGATCGGGAAGAACTGGCTCGAGGCCAGCGCCGAGGTGGCCGAGGCCATAGACTTCCTGGAGTACTACGCCCGCCAGGCCCTCAAGTACAAATACCCCGCGGTGGAGGTCACCCCCTTCCCTGGGGAGGACAACGAGAGCTTTTATATCCCCTTGGGGGCCGGGGTGGTCATCGCCCCCTGGAACTTCCCCATCGCCATCTTTACGGGGATGATCGCAGGGCCCGTGGCCGTGGGGAACACCGTGGTGGCCAAGCCCGCGGAGGACACCGTGGTCATCGCCGCCAAGGTCTTTGAGATTTTCCACGAGGCGGGCTTCCCCCCGGGGGTGGTGAACCTCCTCCCTGGGGAGGGGCGGGAGGTGGGGGCCTACCTGGTGGAGCACCCCAAGACCCGGTTCATCAACTTCACGGGGAGCCTGGAGGTGGGGCTCTGGATCAACCAGGCCGCAGCCCGCCCCTCCCCGGGGCAGCGCTTCATCAAGCGGGTCTTCCTGGAGCTAGGCGGCAAGGACGCCATCATCGTGGACGAGACCGCGGACTTTGACCTCGCCGCAGAAGGGATTATCGTCTCGGCCTACGGCTTCCAGGGGCAGAAGTGCTCCGCGGCGAGCCGCCTCATCCTGACCGAGGGGGCCTATGAGCCCGTTTTAGAAAGGGTCCTCAAGCGGGCAGAGAGGCTCACCGTGGGCCCTGCAGAGGAAAACCCGGACCTAGGCCCCGTGGCGAGCCCCGAGCAGGAAAGGAAGATCCTTTCCTACATAGAGATCGGCAAAGGGGAGGGCCAGCTGGTCCTGGGGGGGGTGCGCCTCGAGGGGGAGGGGTATTTCATCGCCCCCACGGTTTTCACCGAGGTCCCCCCCACGGCCAAAATCGCCCAGGAGGAGATCTTTGGCCCGGTCCTCTCCGTAATCCGGGCCAAGGACTTCGCTGAGGCCCTGGAGATTGCGAATAGCACCCCCTACGGCCTCACGGGTGGGGTTTATTCCAGGAAGCGGGAGCACCTGGAATGGGCCCGGCGGGAGTTCCACGTGGGGAACCTCTACTTCAACCGCAAGATCACCGGGGCCCTGGTGGGGGTCCAGCCCTTTGGGGGGTTTGGGCTTTCGGGAACGGACACCAAGGCCGGGGGGCCGGACTACCTCCTCCACTTCCTCCAGATGAAGACCGTGGCCGAGCGGTTCTAGACAAAAGGTCCCATAGGCCTTATCCTAAGGCCATGCGCCTTCCCCGCCCCCTTTGGTGGCCCGGTTAGCCCCGGGGCGGGTAGGCCTTGGGCCCCGGGGTTTTTAGCCCCGGGGCTTTTCTTTAGGGGGAGGGATGGAGCCCATACGCGTTTACCGCAAAACCCTTTTGGCGGACCTCGAGACCCCGGTCACGGCCTACCTGAAGCTGGCCGAGAAGAGCCCCGTAAGCTTCCTCCTGGAGTCCGTGGAGCGGGGCCGGCAGGGGCGGTTCTCCATCGTGGGGGTGGGGGCCAGGCGGACCTTCCGCTATAAGGACGGGGTCTTCACCGTGAATGGGGAAAGGGTGGAGGATGGGGGGGACCCCTTAGGGACCCTCTACCGCCTGGTCCATGCCCCCCTGGACCGTCCCCCCGACCTTCCCCCCTTCCTGGGCGGGGCCGTGGGGTACGCGGCCTACGACCTGATCCGGGCTTACGAGCGCCTCCCCAGCCTCAAGCCCGACGACCTGGGCCTCCCCGACCTCCTCTTCGTAGAGCCCGAGGTGGTCCTGGTCTTTGACCACGTCCGGTCCCTCCTCCACCTCCTGGCCCCCGGGCGGGAAGCGGAGGAGGCGGGTAGGCGGCTGGACTGGGCCGAACGCCGCCTCAAAGGCCCCCTCCCCGGGGTCCCCGGGGAGAGGCCCGGGGGCCGGGCCCGGTGGGAGGCGGACCTGAGCCGGGAGGAGTACCTAAGGGCGGTGGAAAAGGCCCTGGAGTACATCCGGGCCGGGGATATCTTCCAGGTGGTCCTCTCTTTGAGGCTTTCCTCCCCCCTTACCGTCCACCCCTTTGCGGTCTACCGTGCCCTAAGGAGCGTGAACCCGAGCCCCTATATGGGCTACCTGGACCTGGGAGAAGTGGTCCTAGTCTCCGCGAGCCCGGAAAGCCTCCTCCGCTCAGATGGGCGCAAGGTGGTGACCCGGCCCATCGCCGGGACCCGGCCAAGGGGACGGACGGAGGAGGAGGACAGGGCGCTCATGGAGGACCTCTTAAGCGACGAAAAGGAAAGAGCCGAGCACCTGATGCTCCTAGACCTTTCCCGGAACGATATCGGCCGGGTGGCGGCCTTTGGTACGGTCCGGGTGGTGGAGCCCATGCATGTGGAGTTCTACTCCCATGTGATGCACCTGGTCTCCACGGTGGAGGGGCTTTTGGCCCCGGGGAAGACCCCTTTGGACGCCCTGGCCAGCGTCCTCCCCATGGGGACGGTTTCGGGGGCCCCCAAGATCCGGGCCATGGAGATCATCGAAGAACTGGAGCCCCACCGCCGCGGGCCCTACGGGGGGAGTTTCGGCTACCTGGCCTACGACGGGGCCATGGATATGGCCCTCACCCTAAGGACCCTGGTGGTGGCGGGGGGGCGGATGCACGCCCAGGCCGGGGCAGGGATTGTGGCGGACTCCGTGCCGGAGCGGGAATACCAGGAGTGCCTGAATAAGGCCCAGGCCCTCCTTAGGGCCGTGGCCCTGGCCGAGGAGGGCCTCTAGGGGGGAAGCATGCGGGTTTTGGTGGTGGATAACTACGATAGCTTCACCTATAACCTGGTCCAGTACCTGGGGGAGCTTGGGGCCGAGCCCATCGTCTGGCGGAACGACCGGTTCCGGCTGGAGGAGGTGGAGGCCCTGGACCCAGACCGGATCCTGATTAGCCCCGGCCCCTGCACCCCCTTTGAGGCGGGGCTTTCCATCCCCCTGGTCCAGGCCTACGCCCCCCGGTACCCCATCCTCGGGGTCTGCCTGGGGCATCAGGCCATCGGGGCGGCCTTTGGGGCCCGGGTGGTCCCGGCTCCCGTGATCCTCCACGGCAAGGTGAGCCCCATCTGGCACACGGGGGAGGGGATTTTCCGGGGGCTGCCCAACCCCTTTACCGCCACCCGGTACCACTCCCTGGCGGTGGAGGGCCTGCCCGAGGAGCTCCTCCTCACCGCCTGGGCCGAGGAGGCTGGGGGACAGACGGTGATGGGGTTCCGCCACCGGGCCTACCCGGTCCACGGGGTCCAGTTCCACCCGGAAAGCTACCTTACGGAGACGGGTAAACTCATCCTCAAGAACTTTCTGGAGGACCCATGGAGCTAGTGCGGAGGGCGCTTTTGGGGGAAAGGCTGAGGGAGGAGGAGGCCTATGGCCTCATGCAGAGCATTCTGGCCGGGGAGGTCTCCCCGGTGCGGCTGGCCGGGGTCCTGGTGGCCTTGAGCCTCCGGGGGGAGACCCCGGAGGAGATCGCGGGCCTGGCCCGGGGGATGCGGGAGGCGGCGAGGCGCCTCGAGGTGGGGAGGCGCCCCCTTCTGGACATCGTGGGGACCGGGGGGGATGCCCAGGGCACCTTGAACCTCTCCACCCTGGCCGGCCTGGTGGTGGCCGCCGGGGGGGTGGCCGTGGCCAAGCACGGGAACCGGGCGGCGAGCTCCAGGGTGGGCTCCGCGGACCTCCTGGAGGCGTTTGGGGTGGACCTCGAGGCCCCCCCGGAACGGGTGGGGGAGGCCATAGAGAAGGTGGGGTTCGGCTTCCTCTTCGCCCGGGTCTTCCACCCGGCCATGCGCCACGTGGCCCCGGTCCGAGCCGAGCTTGGGGTGCGCACCGTCTTCAACCTCCTGGGCCCCCTCACCAACCCCGCGGGGGCGGACCGGTACGTGCTCGGGGTCTTCCACCCCCGCTGGCTCCACCCCATGGCCGAGGCCTTGGAGCGCCTAGGGGCCAGAGGGCTTGTGGTCCACGGGGAAGGGGCGGATGAGCTGGTGCTAGGGGGGAACCAGGTGGTGGAGGTGGGCCGGGGGGAGTACACCCTGACCCCTGAGGAACTAGGCCTGGAACGGGCTCCTCTGGAGGCCCTCAAGGTGGGGGGCCTCGAGGAGGCCAAGGCCCGGGCCGAGGCCATCCTCAAGGGCCAGGACCGGGGCCCCATGGCCCAGGCCGTGGCCCTGGGGGCGGGGGCCGGGTTTTACGCCGCGGGCCGGGTGGGAAGCCTCAAGGAAGGGGTAGCCCTGGCCCAGGAGGTCCTGGCCTCCGGGGCGGCCTGGGAGACCTTGGAGCGGTACGTCCGTTTCCTTAAGGCCTAGGGGTTGGCCTCCCGGTAGGCCTGGACCAGCTCTTCTAGAAGTTCTTCCAGGTCGCTTAAGACCCGCTCGGTCACGTTCTCCTCGTCGGCCTCCTCCTGGGCGAGGAGCCGCAGGAAGGGGAAAGAGACCGGATGCCAGACGATCCCTCCCGTCCCTGTTCTAGGGTTGTACCCCTGGTAAAGGGCCATGAGGAGGGTGTAGGCCCAGACGGTGTTCCCCTCCAAGGCCAGGATTTGGACCCGGACCCTGGGGTATAAGTCCGTGGGCGCCAGCCGGGAGGGCCAGGAGGGGGAGAGGGGGATCTGGGCCTCCTTGAGGGTGGCCAGAAGCTTTTCCGCGATCCTGTCCGCCACCCCCTGGGCCCAGGCTTCTTCCTCCTCATCATCCTCAAACTCCAGGTCGTAATACACCTCGACGGCTTCCTCTAACCCCACCAGCCGGGTTCCCTTTAGGGGGGATTGGGCCAGGGCCAGGCCCAAGAGGGCCCAGGCCGCCATGAGCAAGACCCAAGACTGACGGTTCACACGCCTTACCTCCTCCAAGGCCCTGGGGCTTCCCCCTGAGTCTACCCGGTTTAGGCCCTGGTTCTAGTCCCAGCGCACCTGCCCGAAGGTGTCCTCCCGCCTGGGGCTGGTGGAGAAGAGGACGATGGGGACCCCGGTGTACTCCTCGATGAGCTCCAGGTAGCGAAGAAGGGGGCCCGGTAGGTCCTCCCGCCGCCTTAGGCCTTCCAGAGGCCCCCAGCCCGGGAGCTCCAGGTACCGCACCGCCTCAGGCCGGGCCTCCCCTGGGGGGGCTCCGTCCAGGTACTCCACGGCCACCCTGACCCGCTCCAGCCCCGAGAGGACATCCAGCTTGGTCAGGGCCAGGCCGTCAAAGCCATTCACCTCGCAGGCGTAGCGCAGGGCCACCAGGTCCAGCCACCCCACCCGCCTGGGCCTGCCCGTGGTGGTCCCGTACTCCCCGCCCTTTTCCCGGAGGTGGTCGGCCAGGGGGCCAAAGATCTCCGTGGGGAAGGGTCCCTCCCCCACCCGGGTGGCGTAGGCCTTGGCCACCCCGTAGACCCGGCTTAGGGCCTTGTGGTTCACCCCGGCCCCCACCAGGATCCCCCCCACGGTGGGGTGGGAGCTCGTCACATAGGGGTAGGTGCCGTAGTTCAGGTCCAAAAGGGTGGCCTGGGCCCCCTCAAAGAGGACCCGTTTCCCCGCCTGGATGGCTTCCCTCAAGACCCGGCCCGTGTCCGCCACAAAGGGGGCGAGGATGGACCGCATCCTCTTTAGGTCCTCCAGGGCCTTTCCTTCTGTATCCCACCCCGCCTCCCGGGTGGAGTTGGGCTTTTCAAAAAGGAGGCGCTGGACCCTTTCCCTTAGAACCTCTTCCTTAAGGAGGTCCCCGGCCCGGATCCCTACCCGCCTCGCCCGGTCCGAATAGGCGGGGCCGATCCCCCGGCCCGTGGTCCCCACGAAGTTGTGCCGGCTCTCCACGTGTTTATGGTGGGGGAGGACCAGGTGGGCCCGGTCCGAGACCAGGACCTTGGGGTTAAACCCCTCTTCCCTCAGGCCTTCCAGTTCCTCCTGGAAGCGGAAGGGGTCTATCACCATCCCGTCCCCCAGGATGTTCACCGTATGGGGGTGGATGACCCCGGAGGGGAGGAGGTTGAGCTTAAAGGTCTTCCCCCCGGCCACCACCGTGTGCCCGGCGTTGGCCCCCCCCTGGTACCGGACCACATAGTCCGCCTCCCGGGCCAGGGCGTCCACCACCTTGCCCTTCCCCTCATCCCCCCACTGCGCCCCGATGATGGCGATCCCCGGCATCCCCCAAAAGCTTACCCTAGGCGGAAGGGGTTGAAGTCCGTGTCCTGGTCGTAGGCGTCCATCCCCTCAGCCCGCTTGAGGAAGCCCGCCACCCCGTAGGTCGCGGGGAGCATCAGGGCCTCCACCCCCACCTTGAAGATGTAGTTGGAGATGAAGACCATAAGGAGGAGTTCCCAGGACCAGATCCCCCCGAAGGCCACCAGGAGGAAGACCCCGGTGTCCAGGCCCTGGCCCACCAGGGTGGAGAGGAGGGCCCTAAGCCAGAAGTGCCGGCCTTGGGTCTTCACCTTGAGCCGGGCGAGGACGTAGGCATTGGCGAACTCCCCGGCCCAGTAGGCCAGGAGGCTTCCCAGCACAATCCTTGGGGTAAGGCCTAGGAGGAGGCTAAAGGCCTGGGCGAAGCCCTGGGCCTCGGGGTCAGGGGGCGGGGGGAGGTGGGCCACAGCCTGGAAGGTGAGGGCGGCCAGGGCCAGGGCGAAGAACCCCGTCCAGATGACGCGGCGGCTTTTCCTATACCCGTAGACCTCGGTGAGGAGGTCCCCGAAGATATAGGCCAGGGGGAAAAGCAGGGTCCCCCCGTCAAAGGTGAAGGGCCCCAGGACCACCACCTTGGTGGAGGCCACGTTGGAGACGATGAGGACAGCTACGAAAAGCCCGGTGAGGAGGTCCAGGTACCTCATTCTTCCTCCGGACGGATGGAGGTGATGAAGGGGAGGTTCCGGTCAAACTGGGCCCGGTCCAGGCCGTAGCCGTAGACGTAGGCGTCCTCAACCTCAAACCCCAGGTAGTGGATGGGGACCTCCACCTGCCTCCTTGCGGGCTTGGAGAGGAGGGCGGCCACCCGGATGGAGGCGGGCTTGCGGGCCTCGAGGTAGTCCAGGAGGTACCTTAAGGTAAGCCCCGTGTCCACGATGTCCTCCACCACCAGGACATCCCGGCCGGCGATGGGAAGCCTTAGGTCTTTGATGAGCTCCACCTCCCCGCTTGTCCGGTAGGCGTTCCCGTAGGAGCTGATGGCGATGAAGTCCAGGGTAAGGGGGAGGGGGATGGCCCGGACCAGGTCCGCGGTGAAGACGAAGGCCCCGGTGAGGACGGAGACCAGGTGAGGGGCCTTCCCCTGGTAGTCCCGGGCGATCTCCATCCCCATCTCCTTGACCCGCTGGGCTATGGCCTCGGCGCTAATCTGGACTGGGCCGTTTCCCGGCGTAAACATCGGGCCCATTTTACTAGCATTGGGGTATGCACCGGTTTGTCCGCGCCCTCTTTTGGATACCCCCCCCTCTGGCTGGGGTCTGGGTCCTGAATAGCCCAGCCCTGGCTGGCCTTCCCTGGGCTTGGCCCTCTATCGCGGACCTTCCGCTATAAGGACGGGGTCTTCACCGTGAATTAGGTTTCCTCCTTGTTCTTGGGCTCTGGCTAAGGTTTACCCCTGGGGTTTGGGCCTTTGTCCTGGGCCTCCCTATGGCCTTTACCCTTCTGGCCCACCTTCTTTTCGGGGCGGCCTGGGGGAAGGCCTGGGGCCGGGGGCTTCTCGCCGCCCTTTTGGTCCTGGGCCTTCTGGAGCGCAGGTTCTCCTAGGGCCTCTTCCAGGGCCTGAATCTCCTCCTCTGTAAGGGGCCGCCACCCCCCTGGGGGGAGGTCCCCCAGGGGGATGGGCCCTACCTTTAGCCTCAGGAGGCGGCGCACGGGGTAGCCCACCCTTTTAAGCATCCGCCGCACCTCCCGCTTCCGCCCCTCGGCCAGGACCAGGATGCCCCCCCCAGGGGCGGGGCGGGCCTTTAGGGCCCGGGCGGGGCCGTCCTCCAACTCCACCCCCCTTTCCAAAAGGCGGCAGACCCTTGGGGGGAGGGTGCCCTTCTCAGTCCAGACCCGGTAGACCTTCCGCACCCCATACCGGGGGTGGGTAAGCCTTAGGGTGAGGTCTCCGTCGTTCGTAAGGAGCAAAAGCCCCTCCGAGTCCCGGTCCAGCCGGCCCACGGGGTGGAGGCCGGGGATGGGGGGGAGGAGGTCAAAGACGGTCCGCTTCGCGTGGGGGTCATGCCGCGTGGTGGTGTACCCCCGGGGCTTGTGGAGGGCCAGGACCACCCTTTGGGGGAGCCGGACCTCCTCCCCGTCCACCTCCACCCGGTCCTTAGGCCCCACCTTTTGTCCCAGCTGGGCCACCTCCCCGTTCACCCGGACCCGGCCCGAAAGGATGAGGGCCTCGGCCTTTCTCCGGCTCCCTACCCCAGCCCGGGCCAGGAAGGCCTGGAGGCGGAGGGGCTTATCCATGGAACCGGGGGGGCCGCTTCTCCTTAAGGGCCTTGAGGCCCTCCTCCAGGTCCGGCCCAGAAAACCCCAGGAACTCCAAGGCTAAGGAGAGCTCGAACTGGGCCAGGAAGGGGCGGTACCAGGCGTTTAGGGCGTGCTTGGTGAAGCGAAGGGCCTCCTTAGGCCCCTGGGCGAGGCTTTGTGCAAGCTCCAGAGCCTTGGGGTAGACCTCACGGTCCTCCACCGCCAGGGCCACCAGGCCAAGCCTTTCCGCCTCCTCCCCGGTGAGGGGCTCGTTTAGGAAGAGGTGATACTTGGCCTTGGCCATCCCCACCAGGAGGGGCCAGAGGAGGACGGCGTGGTCCCCCGCGGCCACCCCGAGGCGGAGGTGGCCGTCTAAAAGCCTCGCTCCCCGGCCCACCACGGCGATGTCCGCGGCCAGGGCCAAAGCGAGCCCCGCCCCCACCGCCACCCCCTCCACCGCGGCCACCACGGGGAAGGGGGCCTCGAGGGGGCCTAGGACCAGGTCCCGGGCCTCCCAGAAGACCCGGATTAGGGCTTCCCGGGAGGCGCGCATCTCCTCTATGAGCTCAAAGGACCCTCCGGCGGAGAAGACCCCGCCCTCTCCCCTTAAAAGGACCACCCTTAGGCCTTCCACCCCCTCCAGGTCCTTCCAGACCTGGGCCAAAGCCCGGTGAGCCTCGGGGCCCATGCTGTTCCGTTTTCCCCCTTTAAGGGTGATCTCCAAGATCCCTTCCCGGGGCCAGGTGAGGTCCAGGGAGGGGTAGCGGGTTTGGAGCTGGGCTAGGCTTGACTCCACAGGGAGTATCCTACACCGACGCTAAGCCTTCTTTGGGCCCTTGCCCCAGGGCGTTGGGGAAAAGGGGTGGGGGGTGGTAGAATCCCTTAGGCATGGCCCTTTACGCCGTGGATAAACCCCTCCGCCTCACCTCCCATGACGCGGTGGAGGAGGCCCGCCGCCTTCTCAAGACCCGCCGGGTGGGGCATACCGGGACCCTGGACCCCTTGGCCACGGGGCTTCTGCTTCTGGTCTCTGAGGAGACCACCAAGCTCGTTCCCTTTCTTTCCGAGGAGGAAAAGGAATACCTAGCCTGGGTCGCCTTTGGGGCCACCACCCCCACCTTGGACGCCGAGGGGCCGGTGGTGGAGGAGGCCCCGGTGCGCTTTAGCGAGCGGGACCTCGAGGCCACCCTTCCTTCCTTCCTGGAACTCAAAGAACAGGTTCCCCCCGCCTACTCCGCCATTAAGGTAGGGGGCAGGCGGGCCTATGAGATGGCCCGGGAAGGCAAGCCCTTAGACCTCCCCCCGAGGCCGGTGCGCTACCTCGAGGTGGAGCTCTTAGCCTATGGGCTGGGCCCCGGGGGGCCTTACCGCATCGCCCCTTCCCCCCGGGGTTGGCGTCTGGCGGAGAAGGGCCGGCCCGTGGAGCTTCCGCCTCCTCTGGGCCCTTACCCCACCGCGGTGGTCCGGTTGGTGGTGGGGCCTGGGACCTACGTGCGGGCCTTTGCCCGGGACCTGGGGGCTAGGCTTGGGACCAAGGCCTTCCTCTCGGGCCTAGTTCGGACCCGGATCGGCCGGATCGGCCTGGAAAGGGCCGTGCCCCTTAAAGACCTCTCCCCGGAGAGGGCCATCCCCGAGCTGGACGCCCTGAGCTACCCTGTGGTGGAGCTCGCCCACACCGAGGTCCGCCGGGTTTTGGAGGGGATTCCCCTCCCCATCCCCGCCCTGGGCCGGGTCACCCTGGTGGACTCCAAGCGCCGGCTTCTGGCCATCGCCGAGGGGGATGGGTTCAAGCTTAAAATCAAGCGGGTGTTTTTGCGGGAGGTGTGAAGCATGGTCATAGGCGTGCCTAAGGAAATCAAGACCCTGGAGAACCGGGTGGCCCTCACCCCTGGGGGTGTGGAGAGCCTGGTTCGGCGCGGCCACACCGTCTTGGTGGAACGGGGGGCAGGCCTGGGAAGTGGCCTTTCCGATGCCGAGTACGAAAGGGCCGGGGCGGAGCTCGTGAGCCGCCATGAGGCCTGGGGGGCGGAGCTCGTGGTCAAGGTCAAGGAGCCCCTCCCCGAGGAGTACCCCTTTCTCCGGGAGGGGCTTATCCTCTTCACCTACCTCCACCTGGCCGCGGACCGGGGCCTCACGGAGGCCATGCTGAGAAGCGGGGTCACGGGGATCGCCTACGAGACGGTCCAGCTTCCCGATGGGACCCTCCCCCTCCTGGTCCCCATGAGCGAGGTGGCGGGCCGGATGGCCCCCCAGGTGGGGGCCCAGTTCCTGGAAAAGCCCCACGGGGGCCGGGGGGTTCTGCTTGGGGGGGTCCCGGGGGTGGCCCCGGCCAGCGTGGTCATCCTGGGCGGAGGGACGGTGGGGACCAATGCCGCCAAGATCGCCCTGGGCATGGGGGCCCAGGTCACCATCCTGGACGTGAACCACAAGCGCCTCCAGTACCTGGACGACGTCTTCGGGGGCCGGGTGGTGACCCTCACCGCCACGGAGGCCAACATTAAAAAGAGCATCCAGCACGCTGACCTCCTGATTGGGGCTGTGCTCGTCCCCGGGGCCCGGGCCCCCAAGCTCGTAACCCGGGAGATGCTCCCCCTGATGAAGGAGGGGAGCGTGATCGTGGACGTGGCCGTGGACCAGGGGGGGTGTGTGGAGACCATCCGGCCCACCACCCACGCCGAGCCCACCTATGTGGTGGACGGGGTGATCCACTATGGGGTGGCCAATATGCCGGGGGCGGTGCCCCGGACCTCCACCTTTGCCCTGACCAACCAGACCCTGCCCTATATCCTCAGGCTTGCGGAAAAGGGGCTTGCCACCCTCCTCGAGGACCCCGCCTTCCTCAAGGGCCTGAACACCCATAAAGGCCGCCTCACTCACCCTGGGGTGGCCGAGGCCTTCGGCCTGCCCTATACTCCCCCTGAGGAGGCTTTAAGGGGATGAGCGGGAAACTGACCATTACCGAGCCAGCCCTGGCCGCCCTCCTGGCCCTGGCTGCCCACGAGGTGCCAGGGGTGGTGGGGATGGCCCCCGCGGGGCTTAGGGAGCAGGTGGTCCGGATTCTCAAGCGGCAGGAGGCGGGGGAAGGGGTGGTGGTCCGGCCCGACCCCACCCAACCGGGCCGGTACGCCGTGGACCTCTACGTGGTGGTGGCCTACGGCACCCGGATCCCCGTGGTGGTGGAGTCCATTGGGGAAAGGCTCGCCCACGTGGCCCGGGAGCTTGCAGGGGTGGAGCTCAGCCAGATCCGGGTCCATGTGGTGGGGGTAGGGGATGCCTAGGCCCGGGCCCTGGGGGCCGGAGGAGGTGGCCCAGGCCTTCCGCTACGCCACGGACTGGTTTAAGGTCTATGTGGAGGAGCTGAACGCCCTTAACGTCTACCCCGTCCCCGACGGGGATACAGGGACAAATATGCTCCTCACCCTCCAGTCCGTGCGCCAGGAGCTGGACCTGGCCGATACCCGGTCCATGCCCCAGGTGGCCCGGGCCCTGGCCTATGGGAGCCTTCTCGGGGCCCGGGGGAATAGCGGGGTGATCCTTTCCCAGATCCTCAAGGGCTTCGCCGAGGCCCTAAGGGAAGCCCCGGCCCTGGACGCCCCCACTTTGGTCCGGGCCTTGCGCCTGGGGGCGGAGACGGGGTACAAGGCGGTGATGCGCCCCGTGGAGGGGACGATCCTCACCGTGGCCCGGGCCGCAGCGGAAGGGGCTGGAGGGGGGGATTTGGTGGAGGTCCTGACCTCTAGCCTCGAGGCCGCCCAGAAAGCTCTAGAGAAAACCCCAGACCTCCTCCCTATTCTCCGGCAGGCCGGGGTGGTGGACGCCGGGGGGGCAGGGTATGTGCGGCTTCTGGAGGGCCTAAAGGGTTACGCCCTGGGCCTACCCCTTCCCGAGCCCCCTAAGGTGGAGCGGTACGCCCAAACCGCCCTGGCTGCGGAGGAGTATGGCTACTGCACCGAGTTCCTCATGGAGGGGGTGGAGGTTCCCATAGAGCGGATCCGGGAGGCCGTGGCCCCCTTTGGCGACTCCCTCTTGGTGGTGGGGGCCGAGGGGTACGTCAAGGGGCATATCCACACGGACGACCCCGACGGCCTTCTGGCCACGGTGGCCCGGTTCGGCCGGATGCTCCGGACCAAGGTGGAGGACATGACGGAGCAGCATACGGAGATCCTGGCCCGGGCCGGGCTTCTGGAGGAGCCCATCCCCCCTACGGGCCTGGTGGCCGTGGTCTCGGGCTTTGGGGTGGCCCGGGTCTTCCGGAGCCTGGGGGCAAGGGTGGTGGCCGGGGAAAAGACCCAGAACCCCAGCGTGGAGGAGCTCCTTTCCGCCATCCGGAGCCTACCTAATCCCAGGGTTATCCTCCTCCCCAACAACCCCAATGTCCACCTGGCCGCCCAGGAGGCGGCCCGCCTGGCCCAGGGTTTGGGGAAAGAGGTCCATATCCTTCCCACCCGCACCCTGGGCCAAGGCCTGGCCGCAGCGGTGCGGTATCTCCCTGAAAGCCCCCCCGAGGAGCTCCTGCCCGGGATGGAGGAGGCCATGCGGGGGGCCCGGACCTTGGAGGTCACCTGGGCCAGCCGGGATGCGGAGATCGACGGGATTAAGGTCTTAAAGGACCAGCCCATAGGGCTTTTGGACGGCCGGCTTGTCCTTATGGGAAAGACCCCAGAGGAGGTCCTAAAGGCCCTGGTGCGCCTGGCCCTGGCTGAGGGGGTCAAGGAGGTCCTGACCCTTTTCTTGGGGCCCAATACCCTAGAGGAGAAAGCTCAGGAGGTGGCCCAGGCCTTCCCGGGGCTGGCCGTGGAGATCCTGCCCGGGGGACCAGAGGCCTACGCCTATCTTGGGGTCATGGAATAGCCCGAGGGGCTTTGGGGGGGCCTCCCCGCTAGGGGAGGCCCTTTTTGTGGGGAAGGCGCGGTGCTAGCCCCGGCTAAGCCCCAGGGCCGGCCTGGGGTGGCCAAAGCCCCTTAGGGTTTTATGAGACTTGGGTCAAAGGCCTTTCCTTTTTTTTCATAGACGCTCCGAGAAAAAAGCCCCTAAGCGGGCGGGTCCTTAAAATTCTAAAATATTTTCAAAGGGCAGAGGCCGGGGCCCGGGTGAGGCCTGGGCCTCATCTTTTTCATCCAACCCTGAGGTCCATGCGCATACTTGAGGGCGCTATGCGGGGATGGCTTGCCCTCCTAACCTTTACCGCCCTCGCCTGGGCCCAGGCCTCCCTGGAGCCGGGAAAGGTGCTTCGCCTCCAGGCCACGGCCTACACCTCGAGCCCACGGGAGACCGACGCCACCCCCTTCATCACCGCCACCGGGATGCGCACCCGGCTTGGGGTCCTGGCGGTGAGCCGGGACCTCTTAAAAGTCCTGCCCTACGGAACCAAGGTGCGGCTTAGGGATCTGGGCTCGGTCCATGGCCGGGGGGTGGGGCAGTTCAACTACTTATTCCAGGACCGGATTTTTGTCGTAGCCGATACCATGAACCCCCGCTTCCGCAACCGGGTGGATGTCTGGCTCCCTGACCGGGCCCTAGCCTTGAAGTTTGGCCGCCGCTACGTGGAGCTCGAAGTGGTGGAGCTCCCCAAACCCCGGTAGGCTAGGGGGGATGCGTTTTGCCCTATTTTTAGTCCTAGCCCACCTTCGCCGCCGCCCCCTGGAGACCCTCCTTAGCCTTTTGGGCGTGGGGGTAGGGGTGGCGGTCCTTTTGGTGGCCCTGGCCTTGACCAATGGCTTCGTGGACGGCCTGGTCCGGGCCACCCTCAAGGCCTACCCCCATCTCGTCCTCTTTAGCCTCAAGGAGGACCCTCCTCCCCTCCCTTCCCACCCGGAGGTGGAGGCCTACGCCCCCTTCGCCGCCGCCAAGGCCCTTCTGGTCCGCCCGGCCCAGGGGGAAAGGGGCCCAGGGGTGGATTTCGCCACCCTGGTGGGCCTGGGGCCTGGGGGAGAGGGGCTTTACCCAGAGCTGGGGCTTAGCCTCGAGGCCCGGGGGATTTACCTGGGCTCGGCCCTGATGGCGAGCCTCGGGGTTTTCCCTGGGGAAAGGATCTACGCCCTTTCTGCCCTAGAGGAGCGGGTGGAGCTCAAGGTCCTGGGGTCTTTCCGCACGGGGAATTACCTCATTGACTCGGCCTATGCTTTTGTGGACCTGGAAAGCCTAAGGGCCCTGGCGGGCCTCAAGGCCCAGGGCTACCAGGTCCGGCTCAAAGACCCCTGGCGGGCCCGGGAGGTGGGCTGGGCCTTGGCGGGGGAAGCCTTTTTCCCCCAGGCCTGGCAGGACACCCAAAGGGTTCTCCTGGAACAGATGGCCCTTCAAAAAAGGGTCCTAGGCATCCTGATCTTCCTCATTGTGGTTGTGGCCGCCCTAGGGGTGGCCAACCTTTTGGTCCTCAAGGTGGTGGAGAAGACCCCAGAGATCGCCCTTCTCCGGGCCATGGGGGCCCCGGGCCGGACCGTGGGCCTGGTCTTTGCCCTGGAGGGCATCCTCCTGGGAGCCGGGGGGGTGGTCCTGGGGAATGTCCTGGGTTACCTCCTAGCCCTTTTCCTGGCCCAAAGACCTTTGGATATCCCGGGGGAGCTTTACTTCCTGACGCATCTCCCTGTCAAAATGCAGGTCCAGGACTTCCTGGTGGTTAGCGGAGCAAGCCTTCTTGCCGTGGTTCTCTCCGCCCTTCTTCCCCTTTTCCGGGCTCTAAGGGTCCGGCCTGGGGTGGTCCTGCGCTAGTTGCAACGGGTTAGGCCTTGGGCTAAACTAGGCTGGGCCCTTTGGGCCGGTGTAGCTCAGCGGTAGAGCAACCGCCTCGTAAGCGGTAGGCCGCCGGTTCGAATCCGGCCACCGGCTCCACCAAGCCCCCCAGGCTTGCCTGGGGGGTAGGCTTTTTCTCCCCCTATTGCCAAGAGGCTGGGGAGGCTATACACTAAGCAAGTTGAGGGCCTTTGGGGCCAGCCCCTGGCCTCAAAGGCGGAAGGCCCCCGGAAAAGGGGCCAAGGGGGGAAGCCTGCCTTCCCCCCGGAGGATCTTGAGAACACGGGGGCGAGTCCAAGAAGAAGGGAGTGGTGGCACTGCCGACGATTAATCAGCTAGTCCGAAGGGGCCGCGAAAAGGTCCAGAAGAAGAGTAAGGTGCCGGCTTTGAAGGGGTCTCCCTTCCGCCGGGGGGTTTGTACCGTGGTGCGGACCGTGACACCCAAGAAGCCCAACTCCGCCCTCAGGAAGGTGGCCAAGGTCCGCCTTACCTCCGGGTACGAGGTGGTGGCCTACATCCCGGGGGAGGGGCATAACCTTCAGGAGCACTCCGTGGTCCTGATCCGGGGCGGGCGGGTTAAGGACCTCCCGGGGGTCCGGTACCACATCGTCCGGGGGGTCTACGACACCCAGGGGGTCAAGGACCGCAAGAAGAGCCGGTCCAAATACGGGACCAAGCGGCCCAAGGAGACCAAGGGCGCGGCTCCGGCCAAGAAGAAGTAGGTGAGGTATGGCGCGCAGAAGGCGAGCAGAGGTACGCGAGCTCCAGCCGGACCCCGTTTACGGGGACGTCCTGGTGACGGCTTTCATCAACAAGATCATGCGGGACGGTAAGAAGAACTTGGCCGCCCGCATCTTCTACGAGGCCTGCCGGATCATCCAGGAAAAAACCGGCCAGGAGCCCCTAAAGGTCTTTAAGCAGGCGGTGGAGAACGTGAAGCCCCGGATGGAGGTCCGCTCCCGCCGGGTGGGTGGGGCCAACTACCAGGTCCCCATGGAGGTCTCCCCCCGGCGCCAGCAGTCTTTGGCCCTGCGCTGGTTGGTCCAGGCGGCCAACCAGCGGTCCGAACGCACCGCCCCGGTCCGGTTTGCCCACGAGCTTATGGACGCTGCCGAGGGCAAGGGCGGGGCCATTAAGAAGAAGGAGGATGTGGAGCGGATGGCTGAGGCTAACCGGGCCTTCGCCCACTACCGGTGGTGAGCCATGGCGGTTAAGGTGGAATACGACCTAAAGCGCCTCCGGAATATCGGGATCGCCGCCCACATTGACGCTGGGAAGACCACCACCACGGAGCGCATTCTCTACTACACCGGCAAGATTCACAAAATCGGCGAGGTCCACGAGGGCGCGGCCACCATGGACTTCATGGAGCAGGAAAGGGAACGGGGGATCACCATCACCGCCGCCGTGACCACCTGCTTCTGGAGGGACCACCGGATCAACATCATCGACACCCCAGGCCACGTGGATTTCACCATCGAGGTGGAGCGGTCCATGCGGGTCCTGGACGGGGCCATCGTGGTCTTCGACTCCAGCCAGGGCGTGGAGCCCCAGTCCGAGACCGTGTGGCGCCAGGCGGAGAAGTACCGGGTGCCCCGGATCGCCTTCGCCAACAAGATGGATAAAACCGGGGCTGACCTTTGGCTCGTGGTCCGGACCATGCAGGAACGCCTGGGGGCCCGGCCCGTGGTGATGCAGCTCCCCATTGGCCGGGAGGAGACCTTTTCCGGGATCATCGACGTCCTCCGGATGAAGGCCTACACCTACGGGAACGACCTAGGTACGGATATCCGGGAGATCCCCATCCCCGAAGAGTACCTGGACCAGGCCCGGGAGTACCACGAGAAGCTCATTGAGGTGGCCGCTGACTTTGACGAGAACATCATGCTCAAGTACCTCGAGGGCGAGGAGCCCACGGAGGAGGAGCTCGTTGCGGCCATCCGCAAGGGCACCATAGACATCCAAATCACCCCCCTCTTCCTGGGTTCGGCCCTCAAGAACAAGGGGGTCCAGCTTCTTTTGGACGCGGTGGTGGACTACCTGCCCTCCCCCCTGGACATCCCCCCCATCCGCGGCACCACCCCGGAAGGGGAGGAGGTGGAGGTCTACCCCGATCCCAATGGTCCCCTGGCCGCCTTGGCTTTTAAGATCATGGCCGACCCCTACGTGGGCCGGCTCACCTTTATCCGGGTCTACTCCGGGACCCTGACCTCGGGCTCCTACGTTTACAACACCACCAAAGGCCGCAAAGAGCGGGTGGCCCGGCTCCTAAGGATGCACGCCAACCACCGGGAGGAGGTGGAGGAGCTCAAAGCGGGGGACCTGGGGGCGGTGGTGGGGCTTAAGGAGACCATCACCGGGGATACCCTGGTGGGGGAAGATGCCCCCAGGATTATCCTGGAGTCCATTGAGGTCCCCGAGCCGGTGATTGACGTGGCCATTGAGCCCAAGACCAAGGCGGACCAGGACAAGCTCTCCCAGGCCCTGGCCCGCCTGGCCGAGGAGGACCCCACCTTCCGCGTCTCCACCCATCCCGAGACGGGCCAGACCATCATCTCCGGGATGGGGGAGCTCCACCTGGAGATCATCGTGGACCGGCTCCGCCGGGAGTTCAAGGTGGACGCCAACGTGGGCAAGCCCCAGGTGGCCTACCGGGAGACCATCACCCGTCCCGTGGATGTGGAGGGCAAGTTCATCCGCCAGACCGGTGGGCGGGGCCAGTACGGCCACGTCAAGATCAAGGCCGAACCCCTGCCCCGGGGCTCGGGGTTTGAGTTTGTAAACGCCATCGTGGGCGGGGTGATTCCTAAGGAATACATCCCCGCGGTGCAGAAGGGGATTGAGGAGGCCATGCAGTCTGGGCCTCTCATCGGCTTCCCGGTGGTGGATCTCCGGGTGACCCTCTACGACGGCTCCTACCACGAGGTGGACTCTAGCGAGATGGCCTTCAAGATTGCGGCCTCTATGGCCCTCAAGGAGGCTGTCCAGAAGGGGGAGCCGGTGATCCTCGAGCCCATCATGCGGGTGGAGGTGACCACCCCCGAGGAGTACATGGGGGATGTGATTGGCGACCTGAACGCCCGCCGGGGCCAGATCCTGGGGATGGAACCCCGGGGGAACGCCCAGGTCATCCGGGCCTATGTCCCCCTGGCGGAGATGTTCGGCTACGCCACGGACCTCAGGTCCAAGACTCAGGGCCGGGGCTCCTTCGTCATGTTCTTCGACCACTACCAGGAGGTCCCCCGGCAGATCCAGGAGAAGCTCATCAAGGGGCAGTAAGGACCGGGTGGCCCATAAGGGGCCGCCCTTTTCTTGGGAGGTTTGACCATGGCCAAGGGCGAGTTTATCCGTACGAAGCCTCACGTGAACGTGGGGACGATTGGGCACGTGGACCATGGGAAGACGACGCTGACGGCGGCTTT
>FWWM01002176.1_pt1 | contig 54497 bp, 47 predicted proteins | sample 2228351 | NCBI WGS metagenome assembly FWWM01 (sample SAMEA103939774, study PRJEB20133) | metagenome | reverse complement strand
GTTGCCTTTCTATACTCAAAGGCTATACGCACAGCTAGTTCCCTTCTTGTTTGGAAGCTCATCTTAAGCATACCTCCTAAGCTTAGAGCTGGGCCATTTCGGTAAGAAAATTAGATGAGGCAACAATACCCCTTTCGGTAAGATTTTTGGGGAGGCAAAACATGAGCTTGACACACCACCCCGTCCGGGTTAATAATTGCCCCCGGACGAGTAAAGAGGAGGTTAGTGTCATGCTGATGTTTTTGATGGGAGCTTTCTACCTTGAGACCACCCCGTCGGACTTCTCTGATGGCCAGTGGGACCCCCTCATATATGTCTCCCGGAGGCTTCAGGTTGAGTCCGCGAACCCCTCGGACTCCGGAGCCGTTGAAATTTACCCACGGTTTGACGCGAACCGGGATGGCTACTACGACCTCATGTCAGCGGTTGCCATAGGCGGAGCCAGTGGCTACATAAGGCTCTGGTTCGGCAGTGCGACCGGATACTCCTCAAGCAACTACTGGCAGGCGCAATCCGATTCCGGCGGGAACATGGACATGGCAGACCTGAACCTGGACGGCTGGCCCGAGCTGATCCACTCCGGCTGGGGAACTGATAACCGGTGCACCATATACTGGGGAAGCTCAACTGGCTACTCCCCTTCTGATACGACCCGTCTGCCGAACGGCAACGCGGAGGCCGTCTATGTCTATGACCTGGACAAGGACTCTTACTTGGATATACTACTCGCTGGTGACAACGGGACTTTCTATGTCTATTGGGGTAGTTCCTCAGGCTACTCTTCTGGAAACGGCACCAGCAGGTCCCTGAATACTGTTGGCCACAACATTGAGGTTGCGGACCTGAACAAGGATGGATGGCCCGATGTGGTCCTTCCAACCGGGAGCGCACTTATCACCACGACGACGATCCTCTGGGGGGATGCGACCCCGAGGAACAAAGCCAATAACCCCACATGGTCAGACAATTCCGAAACCTTTGGCTACTGCCACGGCATAACCCTCGGCGATTTCAACAAGGACGGCTGGATAGACATACTTCGTTCTCGCTACAACCGCAACTTCACCGCTCACACCGCAAGGATATACTGGAACACCAACGGAACATTCAGCAGTTCCAACTACACCGAGATAAACCCCGGCGACTGCTATGGCGGCTCTGCGGCCTACGATTTCAACAACGATGGCTGGCTTGACCTGGTCTTCTTCAGGGGTATAGCTGGCGAGGGAACCGCGTTTCAGCTCAAGATGTATCCCAACACGGGAACATCCCCCTATTTCCGCGATCAGGACTCAATCCGTTTCGGCCCCTCTGCCTATTACACTGGGGGCTTTATCGCTGACTTCAACCGGGACGGCAAGCCGGAGATATTCGCTAACAACGGGTGCGGCTGGGGATGGGAATCGTATGTTCTGTGGGGCGTAAGGCTTGTCGGAACTTCGGTTCTCATTGACAGCACCCGGGCTCTTCCCATGACGGACGATCACCACGGCGGCTTCCGGGAGTGCGGTAATGTCTATGACAGGTCTTCCTATGCCTGGTATGAATCCGGGATATTCTCCCACGCTAACCTGCAAAGGGAGGCCGTCCTCTCCTGGGTATCCTGGGACAGCCTCGAGGTCGGAGCGCAGGTGACCATGTATATAAGAACCCGGTTGGATCCGGTTTCCCCGTGGTCAAGTTGGCGCCAGGTGAACAACGGCGAGCTAGTGAACGAATCCCCCTATTTCCCCGCGAGGGACATCCAGTATCAGGCCCGTTTCAACTGGCAGAACCCCGCCTGGCTACCCTGGCTTGAACGCGTCCAGCTTGAAACCCAGGCCCTAACCGTTGAGGAATCCTCCGACGATGCCTCCGGCAGGCTCAGCTATGGCTCCGGGAAAGGACTTGTCTGGGTATCCTGGCCGGGGGCCTCTGCAATGGCCTCGCTTTACTCCTCCGATGGAAGGAAGGCCGGGGAGGGTCAGCTTGGTGACCAACGGGTTGAGTTCACTGGTCTAGCTCCCGGAATATACTACCTCTTCATCCGTGGAGACCGGATTGCTATGGGAAAGCTCTTGGTAAGATGACTATTCTGCCTGTCTGACCCCGAAGCCGAACTCAAACCCCCTGAAGGCCCAGGCTCTTGTCGTCCAGTATGCTTCATCCCGACCGAGGCCCTTCAGGAATTCGCCGGGGATCATGTAGCCGCCTCCCAGGCCAAACCTGAAGCCGTCGGTATCGTAGAAAAGGTTCAAGCTCGCTTCCCTGCCTATTTCCTGGCGGCCTGGAAGATAAAGATAGAGCAGTCCATCAATCCTTCCTGAAAGCTCCTCGGTTATCCCGAACAGAACCGAGAGATCAGCGGCCTCAAAAGAGTGCATGTCCATCCAGTATATGCCGTAGATGCCCCCGCTCCCGGAGGATATGTAGGGAGCAAGAAGGGTGTCCGTCAGGCAGTCCCAGGTCAGCGCGTCCCCGAAGCCCGTCCAGCCGTTGTAATACTCGTCCATGATGTAGGGATATGAGAAAGGCGAGCGCCATGCCTCGGAGAAATGGAAGAACCCCCCGCCCATCTCCGCGACCCCAAGACCCCAGAAAACCACTTCCGCGAGCCAAGCGTTTCCCTTCCTGTTGGAGGCCAGCTCACCTTTGAGCTTGAATCCGGTCCTGTTGAAGTAAAGCCTCGCGCCCGCCCACCTGTCCGGCCGGGCCTGGGTCTCCGAGCCGCCGTAGAAATCCAGCGAGAACCACTCAGGGCCGAGGCTCATGTATGACCCAGCGAGGTTCCTGTCCGGCCTGGAACCCGGCAGGAGGCTGTCGGAGCGAAGGAACCAGAGCGCGTCCGCCCTGATGTTGGGTAGCCTTATGCTCAGCCTCACGCCGTCCGCGCCCATGTCCAGGTCAGAGAGCCAGAGGCCATCGCCGAATGTGAGGCTCTGCCTGCCGAGCCTGAGGAGAACCGGGCCCTGATATAGTTCAAGGAGCGCCCTTGATGGATAAACCTCGTGTCCCCCGGCGTTCAGGTCCCCCCTGGCAACATCCCAGTAGGCAAAACGAACCTCAAGGCCCGCTCGCTCAAATCCTGTTTTCTGGCCAAGCTCACCTGAGATGACGAGGATGTCAGGCCTCGCCCAGAAGAACCCGGCTGAGCCAAGGAAGGTGTTGCTCACAGCAGAAAACAGAATGTATGTAAGCATTATCATCTCTCCCTTTGCCCCACCGGCATTATCAAGAGGGGCAGTTCGTCCCTTTCCAGGCCAAAGAGATTCGCCAACGCCTCGTCCCCGAACGCGCCTATCGCGACGGTTCCCAGGCCAAGGGCCTCCGCGGCCAGGTAAAGGTTCTCGCACGCCGCGCCAGCGTCAATGAGGGCGTATCTGTAGCCGCGCTGGCCATACTTGCCCATGGTTCTCTGGACCTTTGATGTTATTATTACAGCGCAAGCACCCCTGCCCGCGTGGGCCTGGCCTATGGCTATCCCTGGGAGGGCTGGCCTGGTGTTGCCCTTCTTGTAGAGGATGAGAGAATGCCTCTCCGGGTTATACCGGTATAGGCCCGGTTCCAGGCCCCCAACCCCGTGAACCGCGATTATCAGCTCGGTGGGATAAAGCGCTCCCGCTGATGGCGCGGCCCTGAGGGAATAGCCGTTGGATTCTCCGGTTATCCCACCGGTGTAATAGAGGAGAACCGAGAGCTCCTCCAATTTTATCGGTTCGTCCGATAGCTCCCGCCTTGACCTCCGGTTCTTTATGGCTGACGAGAGCGGAAGGCTCAGCTCCGGGGCTTGGGGGAGGCTTATCTCAGCGGATGTGTCCTTCAGAACCGGGACGATTGGCCCACCGAAGTTGATCGTGGTTGTCTCGTGAAAAGTGCGCCAGTCCAGCTTCGGGTTGTCCCCGGACGCGGCGCACGCGCCCGCAAAAATTATGCAGGTCAACCCATAACCCCTAACCCGGAACACGGAACTCATTTTGGCCTCCCCACTGGCAGAAGGAGCATGGGCAGTTCGTCCTCGGCCAGGCCAAGGACCTCCGAGACCGCGTCATCGTCAAAAGCGCCGACCCAGACCGTCCCGTAGCCAAGGGCGACCGCGGCTAGCGAGAGGTTTTCCGCGGCCGCGGCGGAGTCCATCACAGCGTATCTGAACCCCCTCTCCCCGTATCTGTCAAGGGTTCTCTGCACCTTTGATGTGAAGACAATCACGCAAGCGCAGTCCCTGACAAACTCCTGCTCAAGGCAGGCTATCTCAAGGGCCTTGCCGGGGTCGCCTTTTGCTTGAGCCCAAAGCTTGTGGTTTAGCCAGTCATACCGGTATATGCCGAGGTCAAGGCCCTCAACATTGTAGGGAACAACGAGCAATTCGGTCGGGTGCCTCGCGCCCGCGGACGGAGCGGCTCGGAGGGGCTTTCCCTCCTTATCGCCGGTGACCCCGCCGGAGTAGAACAGGAGCGCCGATAGCTCGTGCAGGGTGAAGGGATCACTCGCGAACGATCGGATCGATCTCCTTGCCCTTATTGCCTCGGAAACAGGCATCTTGAGCCTGGGAGGGTCAGGCAGGCTGATCTCGCCCTTTTCTGGAACCAGATCGGGTTTTGGGGGCCTGGCCTTGGTTATCTTCGTCCTCTCGTGAAAGGATTTCCAGTCCATAGTGGGAGATTATAAGTCGCGCGGGGACCAGGGAGCAATTACCCGCACCCAGGGAATTGTTGTTAAAAGCCCAGCGCGTTGCCTGCAAGCGATCTTAAATACCCCCAACATGCACTCCGGACATATAGCCCCTGATTTTCGGGGGCATGCAAGTCCGGGAGGTCCCTGTTTCAGGACAAAAACGCGAGGCTTGTTCGCTCAAAACTAAGACCTAACCCCAGTCTAGGTTGTCCGGCCTGGAGTTTTTGCTATATCATTTTCGGATGAAGGATCACATGACAAATGGAATTTCCGTGGTTCGGGCAGGAACAAGCCCTGCCCCTACAAAACCTTCTTTATCTCCTCAACCTCTTTCTCGCAATTCCCCTCCGCGTATAGCCTTATTATTGGCTCGGTGTTGGATGGTCTGGCGTGAACCCACCAGTCATCAGCCCTGATGTAGACCCCGTCTGAGTAATCCTTCTGCAGGCCTGGCCAGGTCCTCTCGGCCAGATCCCTGACCCGCGCGATTTTCTCCGCCACATCCTTCGCATCCTCGCCGGGGAACCTGAGCTTGACCATCCTGAACGATGGGATGGAAGAGAGCGCGTCCAGCAGTTCTCCTCTGAAGGAGAGCGAGAGAATGACCCCGGCCGCGGCCAGGGCGTCCCTGGTCGGGTTTATCTCCGGGATGATCATCCCACCGCCGCCCTCTCCAGCCAGAACAGCGTTCTCTTTCTCCATGGCGTCAAACAGATAGGATTCCCCGACAGGAACCCGTATAACCTTTCCTCCGAACCTCTTAGCCACATGCTCCACCATCATGGAAGTGGAGAAATTAGCGATTACCGTTCCGGGGTTCTCCGAGAGGATTGCCCAGGCTACCAGGGGCAGGGTGTGCTCCTCGGAAAGCACGCCACTGCCCCCAACGCCAACAAGGAGCCTGTCCGCGTCCGGGTCGCACGCGAAACCGAGTTCCGCGTCCTTGCGGGCCAGGAGCGCGTCCAGCTCCGGAAGGTGCTCCTTTTTTGGCTCAGGGTGGTGGGTGAAAATTCCCGTTCCCTCGCAGTTGATCCTCTGGACCCTTGCTCCCATTTCCTCCAACAACCTGGGTAATGCCGCGAAACCCGCGCCATTGACCGCGTCCACCGCCACCTTCGTGCCACCGGCCCTTTCCACGAACCTTGAGGACATGATGGCCTCAAGGTGGGGGAGGAGGGGATCTGGGTCGCGCTCTTCTTTGCCGAACGAATCGTGTTGCACAGGCGCGTGCGTTTTTTCTGCCAGCACTGCTATCTCCTCCACCTCTCCTGCCAGGGGGAATATCCCGCCGCGCTTGGCGAACTTCAGGGCGTTCCACTCCGATGGGTTGTGGCTCGCGGTTATGACTATTCCGCCCGCCGCGCGTCTTCTCCTTACATGAAGCAGGGCCGTTGGGGTAGGAACAACATCAAGGTGGACGAGGTGCCTTCCCGCCGAGAGCAGGGTTCCCGCGACCAGGTGGTAGAAAGCCGCGCCGTGGGGCCTGGTGTCTCTCCCCAGGATGTATTCCCCTGGCCCTGCCCAGGCCGAGAACGCGGCCGTATACCTGATGACGGTCTCAGAGGTTAGATCAACCCCGGCAATGCCCCTCAGACCGGATACGGATAATTTCAACATGGCTCGTATGGGCGGTTTCGTGTCGCTATTGCCGACACCCGATAGGTCTTGTGGCCAGTTTGTTTCTCAGAAATCAAATCCCCCACCTCCGGAGAATGTAGCGAGGTCGCCGCCAGCGTAGTGCACAACTGCCTCAAGGAAAATCCTGTGGCCGGACCAGCTGAACGCGGCCCCTGGCCCCACGGACATATAGCCCGCTGTTGCCAGGGATGGAATGTAGCCAAAGGTGTATTTCACGGGAAAGCTCAGCTCCCAGTGGCTCCTGACCAGGCCGGGAGCCAGGCCCAGGGAGCCGTAGTAGGCAGAGGATGATGTATCGTAAGAGGAATCCGACCCAGCGATAAAGAACTTTCCTGTGCCAGCGCCGCCCTCAAGGAAACCGCTGAGGAGGAATGGCCCGGCTGTCAGTAATTCCCTCTTTATGTAGGGGCAAGCAGTTATTGACATCACATACTCCTCAGTGTCAATTGGCCTGTAACGGAACAGGGCGACCCCCATTCCGACCTCAGTTCGGTGCGCCAGGCCGTATCTGAGCCAGACCATCGGGAACCCCAGGATGCGGATGATCCTCTGGGTGTCCCTGACGGGGCTATCCGGATTCCTCTCCTCCGTGACGGGGAAGGCTGTCCAGGAGACCCCTATGGTAGCGTCCGATTCCCCGATGGCCCTGGGGCTGTGATAGGAATTCAGGGAGCAGGAGAGGCAGACGAGAGGGAGGAATCTTCTCATGGCTAAATGATAAGACATGGGCCTGAAGCAATACAACCCCACGCGCCATTTCTGAATGCTTTTGTATGAGCGAATTTCAGTCAAATAAAAAGCTCCGGTTTGGGTCAACCGGAGCCAGATTACACCTTCCTATTGTCCTTTTGTCCTCAGGATGAGGAGGCTATCCTTTTCCAGGAGGTAGATGTTTCCAGAGTCATCAACCGCATCGGGCGAGATTTCAGCCGTTCCAAGATATGCCCCATTGGCCCGATAGAACTGAGCGAAGTTTCTACGGCCCCCCGCGGAATCCCTTCGGACGAAACAGGAGAGGATGAGACCACCGCCAAGATAAACATCGGTAAAGACATCGCTGTTCACGCTCCAATACTCGTAAGCCTTTCTGACGTCCTCGTCCTTCCCATAGGCCTTTGAAGCGGAGATAGGCTGTGGCAGTCTGTAGCCATCAGGCGGAACCCCAATCGCTCCAAGGAATTTTCCGTGAGAGGAAAAGTGCCAGATGAGATAGGAGCAGGGCTCACAGCACCATATGCCGCCAGAGGAATCCATGGAACACGGATGAGCCAGCATACCCAGAAAACGAACCAGGTTGGCCTCAACAGCGTAGTTGCTCATGGGGAAAGAGGATTTCACATACCTACCGTCAGGGGCATAGTAGTGGAGCCAGTAATCATAGCCCAGTTCCGGGGTCCACCGGTCCGTGTATATCCAGAACCCACCGTCAGGACGCACCAGTGGATAGGCTACGGCATAAACGGAGCACCCGGCGGTGTCCAGGAGCAGGGTATCCAGAGGGCAACCGGCAGTATCGTAGATGAAAAGGTATGGAAGTGGGGCGCATGTAAGGTAAAGTCTCTCACCCCTGAGCCAAAAGCCGATAGGCCGGATCCTCTCTTCGGGCACGCTGAGATCCCAGCTATTGATCTTACCCTCCTGCGGGCTCCATGTTAGGATGCGTTTTGTAAACGGATCCAAGCACCATAGCTTCATGGTTTCATCCACGGTGAGGCCTGAGAGAATCTTAGCCTTTGCCCACTCGTCAGGGAGCTGATAGCTGGCCACCGTATCCAGGGAAAGGGCCACCAACAGAGCGAGAAACAGCATCAGGCTCAGTTCTTCTTCTGTTCCACAACCGGCACTGTTATGCCCCGTTTTTGGAGTGCACCCACTAGTTCCTCACAGGGGGCGCATTCGCTTGGGTTTAGGACGCACTTGCAGTAGTCAAATAGCCATACCCCTGTGTTCCCGTCATAGACGCTATACCAGTCGCCCTGGTGCTTCTGAGACTCTGCCCTTGCGGTTCCTACCGTGAGGCCAAGCACCGCCAGTGCGGTTGCTATGGCTCCTATCGCTATGCTTTTTGCTTTTGACATGATAAACCTCCATAGAGTTTAAGGCCAGCCTGAGCTGGCCTGCAAATTTTACAGGAGAGAGAGAGCAGATCAAGCTGGTGTAGTACACCGCTAAGTCCTTGGCAATCAAAGAGTTTCCCGGAAGCCACGTTGGCCCAAAGACTTAGCTAATTGGCTATCTGATTTTCCCTGATTTTACACGGGTTACAGAGAACAGGTAATCTAGCTTACTGGCCTGGCCAGAAACCAAAAAAAGGGCGCGGGCGGCCAAAGTGGCTCAGAAACTGGTATTTATTTACTGGTAGTATTATACCATATCAGCCAGGTCCCATCGATTTTAGTGAAAACAAGGAAACTATAAAAAGGCAATAATATACTATACGAAACCGAAAGGAGATTCTGTCGGGGGTTATCAAGATACCCATTGCGTCAGTCCATCTCTCTGCCTTAACATTTACCACTATGAGATACATCTCCTTGCTTCTGGTAGCGGGAACCGCAATGGCCCAGGAGGGCGTCGGCACATGGGAGGAGGAAGTCGTCGGGGTCGGCGAGTCCGGCTCCTACAACCTGACCGGCAACCTGAGCCTCTGGGGCGTTGGCACATCCGTTGACACCGTGACGAAACCCCTCTACATGCACCGCGTTGAGCTTGGTTTTGACATGACATTCGGTTCGTGGCTCTTTGGCTTCGTCAGGCTCCAGTCCTGGGGCGCGGAGAACGCCTACGACAGGTTCGTTATCCCGGAGGCATACGCGGAGGCATACTTCGCGGAATGGTTCTCCATGCGCGCGGGGAAACAGCTCCTGTTCTATGGCGATGGCCTGGTCTGGTCTGACAGGCTCAGGGGATACCCGGCCCTATCTCTGCTCTTTGGTAACAACATCCATCTGAACCTGCACGCGTTATACACCGAGCCCGCGGCAATAGACGAGATATCCTCCTGGATGGCTGGTGCGAACGGTGGCGCTGATATCGGCCCTCTATACCTCTCTCTCTACGCGCTTTCCAGGCCCACCCCGCTCGTTGATGACCGGTATGATCTCTGGGCCGGCGGGAGGGCCGAGCTGAAGTTCGGCATTCTGAGCCTGGCCGCGGAGGGCGCTGATTACATAAGCGACACGGTGAGCGCCATATCCGGCTTGGCAACAGCGGAGATCATGCACAGTTCTTTCGGCCTCGGGGGTGCCGTCTTCACCATAGATCCCCTCTGGGTCAACGCGTTTGGTCAGAACATCGTCTATGGCTATGACAGGGTTGGTTGGGGCGGCATAGGCGAGGCTTTCACCTTCGCGTATGCGCCGGATCCCTTCCTGAGGGGACTAGCCGACATATCCGCGATAAACGCACACGCTAGCTATGGCCGCTACTTGGATTTCTTGCGTCCGGACCTCCTTATGACAGCGAGGTTTGACTATTACATGCTCTCCTCAGCGTTCACGGCCGATTCATATGTGGGCATCGGGAATGAGTTTGATCTCTCCTTTGTTTTTGAGGTTACGAAAGTTGTCAAGTTCGGCCTTTCCGGCGGATACCTGATGGCTGTTGAGAACCGCGAGGATGCGGTAGCAATCAGGGCCTGGCTCGCGAAGGACTTTTCCTTTGAATAGGGACGAGGATTTCCTCCTGGTCCCTATATGGGTTACCTGACCAGGGTTATCCGTCTCATCTCCATTCCTGAGACCGCGAAATAGACACCCGGCTCAAGACCATGCAGGTCGGCTTTCGTGTTTCCTGGCCCATACCGCGCGACCGGCCTGCCGGACGCGTCGTAAAGGAGGATCCCCTGTTTCGCGACAATATATATGCTGTTTTCTGTCGCCGTTGGGAAGACCTGCAATCCGGTGCGGCCGGCCGCGGACTCGGGGGTTCCAGTGCTGGCCGCGAGCACTGCCCTGTATGCGTTCACAAGTCCATAACCGTAATACTGGTCCCACCCCGCTGTTCCCAGGTCAATCGCGGTTGAGTCCAGGATGTCCCTTATTTGCTGGTTGGTCAGGGAAGGGTTTGCGGACCATACCAGACCGGCAACCCCTGAGACATAAGCGCACGAGTATGAGGTCCCGGAGTAGACTGCAAAGGTATTGTCCGGGACTATGGTGTAGATGTTGACACCGGGCGCGACCAGCTCCTGCTCCGGCCCATAGCTGGAAAAGGCCGCGAGGTTAAGGCTCTGATCAACAGCCCCAACAGCGATGACCGTGGAAAACTTCGCGGGATAGCCTATTGAACCGGGGGATGAGCCGGACGACGCGACCAGAACACAGCCAGAGTCCCAGGCATACTGGCAAGCGGCCTCCAGGATGGCATAGTAGGTTGATGTCCCCAGGCTCAGGTTTATGACCCTAGCGCCGGAGTCCGCGGCCCAGACTATGCCGTCAACTATATCGTCTATGGTCCCCGCACCATACTCGTTCATGCACCTCAGGGAATAGACCCCGATATTCGCTGTCCCGGCTATCATGATTCCGTTATTTATCTCCGCGGCGGAGGCCCCCACGACCGATGTTCCGTGGGCTTCGCCGGGAATATCATCCGGGTAGGGATCAGGGTCGTTGTCAACGAAGTCGTATCCCTTGAGTGCACCGAAATGGCCGTCTATGTCAGTGTGGGTGTATTGTATTCCCTGGTCAACAAGGGCCAGCTTGATATTGGTGTCGCCCGTTTCTATGTCCCACGCGGAATCGGCCTTTATCGCGGGCAGGCCCCACTGATTGGTGTAAAGGGGGTCGTTCGGGGTGAAATTTATCCAGGCGAGGCCTCTTGGTTCGCAGAAGAGCAGGCCCGGAAGCCCCTCAAGAACATCCCGGAGGGACCTGTCCTCCTCCAGGCGGATCACGGCGTAGACCAAGGGTTTTTCGCGCGTTTTGATCACGCTCGCCCCTGTGGCCTGAAGTTCTGCCAGAGGAACCCTTTCCTCAAAGGCGAGAATGAACTCCCCGTAGGCCCAAAGGATCAGGAGGGTAGTAAGCATGACAATTCTCCATTTCTCCGGATAGATTATACTGCCAATCCACCCCCCTGTGCATGGCCGGATCCCTCCGATTTTTGACCCAGCCATGAACGACATAGAATTTGCCCTTCCAATCAGACCCCTAGAGATTGCAACGATCTGTAGCCATGTAACCAGCTTGCATGCCCCAGCGGGGTAGTGTTATAATTTCACCACTGATAAGAGGTGAACAAGGAGGTTAAAGCATGATGACCCTAATGAGCGCGCTTCTGGCCTTCAATCTTGGAGGGCCATACAAGGCTACGGCCACCAACAACTCGTCCAAGGCCAGCGACACCCTGAAGTATCACACCTGCTACCAGGACGAAACATGGTATGCCGACGCGTATTCTCCGGCTATAGCTGGAACGAGGTTCAAGGTCAAGATATACACCCCACAGGACAGCATAAAGCTGGACATGATTGGCATAGCCCTGGCTTTCAACTTCGCTCCCAACAACTTCTACGACACTATCCAGGTTTATCAGGATGGACGAGGCTCGCCTGATTCCTACCTGTTTACCCTTGAATTTACGGTGACCTACCCCTCGCCCGGAGGATTGCTCATAGAGGGGGACATTCCCCCGGGTGACGAACCCATAATAAAACCCACGGATCCCGGCGACAGCATAATCCTCTGGCTGGTAAGTCCGAACCAGGTCTCCGGAAACGACTCCGCGCTCGTTGCCCTGGACGCGACAACCAACGACCCCTACACATCAAAGATAAACTTCGTCTACGAGGACAACGGTCCCTGGCTTGACATATACACCACCTACGGCGTTGGAAACGATTGGGGCTTCACCATCTGGTATGAACTCTACTCCGATGTTTGGGAGGAGCCGGTAAGCTGGCACACGGTCGTGAAGGAACCGTATCCGAATCCCGCGCGTTCTCGTGCAACCCTGAAGTTCTCCGTTCCTGACAGGTCAGATGTTGAGGTTGGGATATATGACCTGGCAGGCCGACAGGCGAAGAGCGCGTTCCGTGGCTCGGTTGATATTGGCTGGCACTCGGTTGACCTTGATGTCTCTGACCTTGCCCCAGGGAGCTACATGGTTCTGGTCTCAACGAAGTATGGGACGGAGACCAAGCTATTGATGATCAAATAACGAAACCTCGCGCAGGAAGGCCTCTCGTATAGCCACAGAAGGGAGATTAAATTCTCCCTTCTCGTTTTTGTCCCTTTCCGGGTGCCACTGGACCCCTATGACAAAATGCTCACCCGGCAGTTCCACGGCCTCAATCGTTCCGTCTTCTGTCCTCGCTGATACTATTAGTCCATTCCCCAACTCCTTGACCGCCTGATGGTGCGCGCTGTTGACCGTGGGGAATTCCTCGCCCAGGATCGCGTGAAGTTTCGTCCCGGCGAGGACATTTATTCGGTGTTTCCTGTCTACTTTCTGATTGCCTTGTTCAAAAGCAGAATGTCCCTCAATGTGCCCGATCAGGGTTCCACCGAGGAACACATTCAGAACCTGGATACCCCTGCATATCCCCAGGACGGGGACGCGCCTGGCCATTGCGATCTCCAGGAGTCCGAATTCAAGCTTGTCCCTTGTCTCGCTCACCTGCTCGCAGAGGGCAGGGTCTCCGCCGTAGGCGGAATAGTGAACATCCCCGCCGCCCGATAACACGAGGCCGCAGAAGCGAGCCGGAACAGGCGAGCCCGGTGTTATTATCACGGGATTATTGCCGAGCCACGAGAGGTAGTTGCAATAGGAGGGTTTCAATAGGCCCGGCCCGGTGACCAGGATGAGGTTTTCTGACTCAGGTGTCATAATCTAGCCATCCAGTAGCATGGATGCTCTTGGACTAGTCCCGGCGCTGAGACCGGGACGCTAGTCCTTCGTCGCTAGCCAGTATGCCAGTCCCGCGCCGCCGCCCACCAGGACGCTGAAACCGAAGAATGTCAGGAAAACCTTGCCAGTGGTGGAGGTCTTGAACTCGTAGGTGGCCTTCACTGGCTTGGAAAGCGGCTGGAGCATTCCGGTCGCTGTCACGGTGTATTTGCCTGATGCGGTGGAGCCCGGAATCTGGGCCTCTGCCTTGATGAAGTCCGGCTTGCCCTGCTCAAGCTCCGGCACGGTCTTTGTCTTTATCACGGGAAGGCCCGCGCCTATGCTCATCTTGCCCTGTTTCTCCACGATGTAGGTGTAGAAGTTCGGGGTGACCTTTCCAGGATAATAGGAATATATCTGTATCCTGTGTTCGTAGGTCTTGCCAGCGAGCTCCCCGAACCACAGGCAACCTGGAGTTGAAACCTTGCCCAGGGACAGCCAGACCTCGTCGTATGCGTCAACCTCCTCCTTGAAGCTCCTGACCGCCTCACCGGGCTTCAAGGGCTGGACCTCAAAGTCGCCCTGAACCTTGAACGAGTAGCGGCCGGGCTCCTTGGTATCGGAAAACAGCGCGGTATAGCGGCCGTCGTTCGCCCGTTCGTCCCCGCCAGCCCCGTTGTCAAAGAGGGTCAGGGTGGTCATATCAAACTTTGGCCCCGTGGCTATAACGGTGTAGTTTTCCCTGGTGAAAACCCGACCGCCCTTGTTGACCACGAAGGCGGAAACCTTCATCGGTTCACCGATGAACCCAGGGTTCTCAACGCTTACCGCTATCTTGGGCTTGTAGGTTATCTTCAAGGCCTTCTTGACCCGTATCTCCGAGCCGGTTTTCTTGTGCCTGATGACAACCGTGATGTGATAATCCCCCTCGTTTGATATGGAATAGTATGACCTTCCCAGGATGCCATCGTTGGGCATGCCATCCTCGTGCTTGCCGTCGTCGTAGAGCATGAATGACTCTGACTTGCCGTCAGGATAGTGGATGTAGGCCTCGCCGGAAAAGTCCTGCGGGAATATTGGTTTGTCCGGTTCGGTCGGGACAAGCTTTACCTTCACTATCACTGGTTCGTCAATCGGTAGGTCGGGTTTTTCCGGCTCCAATATCTTCGGTATGACTATGGAATACATCACGGCCCCGCGATCCTTGAATATGACCTTCCAGGTGCCAGGCATGGGTTTGGTCACCTTTATCAGGATGTATGCCTTTTCCTTTACCCTCTCGCCCTCAACCGGCGTGCCGGTGGGGTCTATGAGCTCAACGGTCTCCCCCTTCTTCTTGCTGGCGACTATGGTTATCTCGGATATGGACTCATCTATGATCAGCTCCTCCGCGTGGTTGCCCTGCTGGACGGGCTGGTAACGCCTTACGAACCTGAGCAGGAAGTCCTCAAATACCTTCAGATAGGCGTCCGGAACCTCCGACGGGCCTTTTACCTCGTAATACTCTCCGCCGGTCTGTCTGGCCAGGTCCCTGTATATGGTGGTGCCGGTTGTGAACGCCACTGTGTAGACGGGCCAGTTCCTCAGGTTGTAATTACCGGCGATCCGGCCCGTTTTTTCCTTATAGGCAAATATGTCCGTCCCCTGGGGGATGTCGCGCTCCGTTATCTCGCCGTCAGTCATGATTACCACAAAGGCCTGGTTCAGGCCGTCTCTTTTTTCAAGGAGATCGTAGGCTACCTCAAGGCCGGAGTTTATGTCAGTGAAAGGCGCGCTCCTGTCCATCTTCCCGATTGATTTCTTTATGCCGGTATAGGCGGAATCCAGGACAGTGAAGGGCATCAAAACCTTCGCACCGTCCCCGTAAGAAACCACCGCGACACGGGCCTCCTTGCCAAACAGTCTCGCTATGTCCAAGAGAAGCTTCGCGGCCTCGTCAGCGAACCTTTCGGGGTCCAGTTTCTTCATGCTCCCGGACTCGTCCATGAGCATGACGATGTCAACTCCCTGTTCCTCCTGGGTGGCGGTCAAGTTGGTCCCAGGGAGCTGTGACAGCCCAAGCGTGGTTAAGGTAGCAAGAAAAGACATTTTACCTCCTCACGGCCAAATTCTAAAGCTAGCTGCAAGGGTTATTCCACTTGTTAGGGTGTGGCTCAAACCACGGAACCGGGTAAACCACCGGTTTACCATCCTCTCCTGCGTTCCGGTTGGAGGCCTTTGGTTCTGTTCACTGGGCAGGCACAAGACCTATCGGGTGTCGGCAATAGCGACACCGACCTGCCCCTACAAATAATTTCATCCCTTCTCGTCCTGCAACTGCTCTATCCTGTCAACCAGGCGATCTATGTTCCTCCTGTCCTCCATGAAAGCGATGAAGCGATCGTAGGCATCGGCGTTAAAGAAAACGCTCGCTATAGGCCTTCCGAAAACCAGAATTGACGAGCCTATGAAGCTCAGCGGTTTCAGGCTTTCCAGGAAGACTATGGAGATCATCCCCATGCCCATATCCACAACCCTCTGAGCTATTCGTTCCGCGAGGTCGTCGGCTACCTCTGCCATTCCTCTTCCTGGCCCCTTCCAGTGACCTCTTCTTTTATCTCAATCCTGGTGAGGCCTGGGTCGGATGTCAGGCCCTTGCCCCAGACCTCCTTGTCCTTCGTGCGGATGTAGACCCTGGCCTCGGTGAATATCTCTTCTTTTTCCTTGCTGTAAAAGAGGCTCGCTGTTGATAAATAAGACCCATCCTGAGCGTTGACCTCAACCCTGCCGAACGCGGCCATGTCCTCGGATGACTGGTAATACCTGCCGGAGTCCGATGTCAGCACGCTTTGGGTCTTGCCGTGCCTGTCGTAGAATGTTAGCCGCACCCCTTTTACCCTCACGGTATCGCCGGCCTGCTCCAGGCTGTCGGCCATGAGCTCCCAGAGCCTTCGCCCTTTATCGGTTTGCCAGATCCGGACCCCTTCCGCTGATTCATTGCCGGTAAAGGCCCCTGGATCAGCGAACTTGCCCCTTGAACATGCAAGAGCCGATACGATTATCAGGGGCAAACGCTGAACGAGGGACGAAATCCTCATTTCTGGAAATCAAGGAGCTCAAGGACCATGTGCTCCTCTACCCAGGAGGAGTCCGCGAGGCGGAAGGTATCCGGACCCACACTGGCCTTCACTATTCCGATATTCGGGGCGAGGTAATAGAGCCTGTGGATTCTGGATTCGGCCCTCTCACAATACAGGTGCTCGTCAACCCTGATGAGATAAACATTTTCCAGGTTTTCCTGGTATGGCACGGATAGGGTTAAAAGGGAATCAACCGAGCCTGAGACCGCGTGGAAGTAGTTGAAGGTGTCGCCCTGATATACAGCCCTTCCCCGCGAGGTATCGTCCCATCTGTTCCCCAGGACAGGAGGGTATCGCATGAAAAGGGTGAACCTGTATTCAAGGGGAACTGCCTGTCCGGCCGGATAAACCGAGAAGTCGGTCAATATGTCCACCCTGTCTCCCGTGAGCTTGAAATATTCCCTCCGGCCCTCCCAGTCCAGGCAGACATCCGCGCTCTCCGGGCCGAAAGCCGTGTCAGATGTGCTCAGTCGGGTTATGTAAAAGGTGTCTTTCGGGAATGTCCCCTCCACTACCCGAAACGCCCACCTGGTTCCCTCTGTATCCCACATCAGGTAATCGGACTGCTCCCTGTCCACTATATCACAGGATGGGATGAGAACGCCGAGGTATAAGGATAACGCGAGGAAAATACGCGTCTTCATGTCCTCGCGGCCTCCTTTTTCCTTGACGCGGGAATCCCGCACAGGACATCAAGTATCCTTATGAGGGTCTCGCGCATGCGCGGCCTCGGAACAACCATGTCAACCTGGCCGTGCTCCAGCTGGAACTCGGATGTCTCAAAGCCCTCCGGCAGGTCAACCCCTATGGTCTGTTGGATCACGCGCGGCCCAGTGAAGCCGAGCAAGGCGCCGGGTTCCGCTATAAGTATGTCCCCGAGGGAAGCAAACGAGGCCATGACTCCTGCCATGGTTGGGTCAGACAGGACATTTATGTATGGGACCCTCGCGACATCAAGGTCAATACAGCCTATGGTCGTCTTCACCATTTGCATAAGGGATATTATCCCTTCGTGCATGCGTGCGCCGCCTCCGGAGGCTGTCACCGCTATGAGGGGATGTCTGAGCTCAACTGCCTTCCTCGCCGCGCGCAGAAACTTCTCACCAACGACCGAGCCCATTGAACCACCGAGGAAGTTAAAGTCAGTGACAAAAAGAACAACCCTGTGGCCGCCCATCTCCCCCAGGCCAGCGATCGCGGCCTCGGTTTCCCCGGACTTCTTCTGGTCACGCTTTACCTTCTCCTTGTATTCGGGAAAATCAAGCGGGTCGGTTGGCACCAGGTTAGGAGCGATCTCCTGGCTGAACCTGCCGTTATCTAGAAGGTATTCAACGAACTTCCTGGCGGGAATCCGCATGTGAGCGCCGCACTTCGGGCAGACCCACCAGTTCCTGTCCAGCTGGGCCCTGTAGTGAACCTCCCCGCACGAGCACTTTACCCACGCGTCTTCCGGTGCCTCGGTTTTCTTCGCCTCAAGGGGCTTTTTCTTCTTTCTCCAGAAGAGCATGGCTTAATTATAACGGATACCGGTTATCGGTTGCCAGCTAAAAACCGCGGCATATGGCGATATTGTTTCTGGTTTCCTTATAATATCCCTGTGATCCTGGCCCTTCTGGCCTACAACTTCTGGGCGGACAAGATGATCATCACTGAGACCCCGTCCGGCAGGGCAATTGAGCTTATCGGCCGCGTCAGGGTCCAGGCCACGAAGGCGGATATAACCGCAAAGATGGGGATATACTACGAGGCTTCAAAGCTCTCCGTTCTCTACGGGAACGCGCTGGTCAAGGGCCCGGACTACACCATATCCTCGGAAACCCTTCGCTACATCCCTCGCCCGGAGTATCTATACCTTTCGGGCAAGGCCTTCCTGGAGGACAGATACAGGACAATAGCCTCAAAGACCATTGAAGTAATAGGGGATTCATCCGTTGCCCGCGGCGCGGTTGAGATATATGTGAAGGACAAAGATGTCAGGATATACGGGGATACGGGTTACTATGACCTGAAGGAAAAGAAGGGCCATCTGGTCGGTAGCCCCAAGGCAGTTATCATGCGCCGGGACACCATGGTGATAAAGGGGAATGTCTTTTACATGATAAAGGACACCATCTGGGCGGCCGGGAATGTCTCTGTTCAGAGCAAAATGACAATGGCCTGGGGGGACACACTCTCGGCCTTTGAACAGGACACAACCGGCTCCGAGTCGGATTCCACGAGGCCAAAGACGGAGATAGCTACCCTTACCGGCGCATGCCGTGTCCAGTGGGAGACCGGGTGGGCAACCTCGGATACGGTGAGGATGACCTCGGTTGACGGCAAGGTTCGCCAGATGGATTTCGTATCAAACGCGGTGGTCCACAGGGAGGAGGCCGGGACCCTTATCCAGGTTGCCGGCGCGAGGGTCATAGCGATCTTTGATGACGCGGGTGAGGTGTCCGATGTCTACGCTGAAAACCTGACCTCGGGATTTTACCGGGAAAAAAGGAAAGAGTAATGGAAAGGCTAAGGGCAGAGGGATTGGTCAAGATATACGGGAAGCGCAGGGTCGTTGACGGCGTTGATGTTGAGGTGAAAAGGGGAGAAATAGTCGGACTGCTCGGCCCGAACGGCGCGGGAAAGACAACGACCTTCTACATGATAATGGGGGTGATAAAACCGAACCAGGGCAGGGTGTTCATAGAGGATTCCGAAAACGGATTATCCACCGAGATAACGAAAATGCCGATGTTCAAGCGCGCCCGGCTCGGCATAAGCTACTTACCGCAGGAGGCCTCGGTCTTCAGGCGCCTCACGGTCTGGCAGAATGTCTACGCTGTTCTGGAGATGAGGGGCTTCAAAAAATCAGAAGCAAGGGCCCGGGCCGCGGAGGTGCTTGAGATAATGGGGGTCTCTCACCTGGCGAAACAGACCGGCGGTCAGCTCTCAGGCGGGGAACGCAGGAGGGTTGAGATAGCCCGCGCCCTCGCCATAAAACCAAAGTTTTTACTCCTGGACGAGCCTTTCATGGGAATAGATCCAAAAACAAGGGAGGAGGTCCAGGATATAGTCAAGAGTCTCAAAGCGCTTGACATAGGAATAGTCATAACGGATCACAATGTCCGGGAAACACTTGAGGTCACTGACAGGTCATACATCATCTACGAGGGAAAGATACTCCTCGCCGGAACCTCCGAGGTTCTGGTCAATGACCCGGAGGCCCGGAAGGTCTATCTGGGCGAGCGGTTCAGGATGTAGATTAGTTCCTGACTGAGCCCTTCTTTTTCGGTTTTCTCTCCAGGAGCAGACAGCCATCCTCAACCCTCACGAGAACCGCATCCCCATCCGTCAGCTCCTCGCGGAGGATCATCTCCGACAGCTTGTTCTCTATCTCCCTCTGGATGAGCCTCCGGAGCGGCCTCGCACCCTGCGATGGTTCGTAGCCCCTCCCCGCGAGCCAATCCCTTGCCTCGTCAGAGAGCTCAACCGAGAGGCCTTGTTCGGAGAGCCTTTTGTTAAGGTTCTTTATCATAAGGTCAACGATTGACCTTATCTCCTCAAGCTTTAGTGGTCTGAAGACAACTATCTCGTCTATCCTGTTGAGGAACTCTGGCCTGAACGCCTTCTTGACCTCCTCAAGGACCCTTGCCTCAGCCTCGGAAAACGCTTCTTCGGTGCCGCGTTTAAGTGCCTCCTGCAGGTAGAACGAGCCTATGTTTGATGTCATTATTATCACCGCGTTCCTGAAGGAGACCGTTCTACCGTGCGAGTCGGTTAGCCTACCATCATCAAGAACTTGCAGGAAAAGGTCAAAAACCCTCGGGTGGGCCTTCTCCACTTCGTCCAGGAGGATCACGGTGTAGGGCCTGCGCCTGACCGCCTCGGTAAGCTTACCGCCCTCCTCGTAGCCAACATAACCCGGAGGTGAGCCAATGAGCTTTGAAACAGAGTGCTCTTCCTTGAATTCGCTCATATCAAGGCGAACCATCGCGTCCTCGTCTCCGAAGAGAAACTCAGCCAGCGCGCGCGAAAGCTCGGTCTTGCCCACTCCCGTGGGACCGAGGAACAGGAAACTGCCCAAAGGCCTTTTCGGATCCGAAACCCCTGCCCTTGAGCGCCTTATAGCCTCGGAAACCTTCCTCACGGCCTCATCCTGCGCTATGATCCTTCCATGGAGAACCTTTTCTATCTCAAGGAGCCTTTGCTTCTCCTCCGTTACCAGCTTTGACATGGGGATGCCCGTCCAGCCGGACACGACCTCAGCTATATCCTCGGGCCCGACAACGAGCTCGCCGGAGTCTTCGGAACCCTCCATCTCAGCTATGCGCCTTCGCAGTTCCTCCTCGCGGGCCGCATCCTCCGCGTCCTCAGCCTCGCTGAGTTGTTTCCTTAGATCCTCCAACTCGCCCTTCTTGCTTTTTGACTGAGCCCTTATCCTGACCCTTGAGCCAGCCTGGTCAAGCGCGTCTATGGCCTTGTCCGGTTGGTGCCTCGCCTGGACATAGCGCTCTGTAAGACGGACAGCGGCCTCAAGCGCTTCATCCGTGAACTTAACCCCGTGGTGACTCTCGTATCTCGGCCTAAGGCCCTTGAGTATCTTAAGGGTTGTTTCCGGGTCAGGCTCGGAAACCCAGACCATCTGGAACCGCCGTTCCAGCGCGCTGTCCTTCTCTATATATTGCCTGTATTCGTCAGGAGTCGTGGCGCCTATGACCTGGAAGTCTCCCCTCGCAAGGGCTGGCTTGAGCAGGTTAGCCGCATCCATTGAACCCTCGGCCCTCCCAGCACCAACGAGGTTGTGTATCTCATCTATGAACAGTATCACATTACCGGATGATTTTGCCTCGTCAAGAACGCCCTTTATCCTCTCTTCAAAATCACCCCTGTATCTCGTTCCAGCAACAAGCGCCCCCATGTCCAGTGATAGAAGTTTTTTGTCTTTAAGCGCGGGTGGAACCGAGCCCTCCGCGATCCTCTGGGCCAGGCCCTCTGCTATAGCAGTTTTGCCAACACCTGCTTCACCGACAAGAACCGGATTGTTCTTCTGGCGCCTGGTGAGAACCTCCATGACCTGGGTTATCTCGGAATCCCGGCCTATGACCGGGTCAAGCTTGCCCTCTCTGGCGAGGACGGTGAGGTCCCTCGTGAACCGCTCAAGGTTTGACTTTTCCTCTTCGGCCATTTCTGCCCTGAGCTTCTCAGGGCTTTTTTCTTCCCCGCCCGCCCCCCTGACGAGCCGGGAGAGTATATCGCCTCCGACTGTGCCGGAAACAGCCATGAGGGCTGAGGCCAGATCGTTGACCTTTATGTTCTCAGCCGCTTGGTCAGCCGCGGCTTCCATCACCCTGATCGTCATCCGAGACAGCTTTACATCGCCGGTATCCCTACCGAGCAATTCTTTCCTGACCCTCGCTATTACCCGTCTCGGGTCTATTCCGTGCCGAGATAGCTCCGAAAGGGAGTCAGAGAGTTTCTCGTGGGCATCAGCCAGCTCAGCGAGAACCGCATCAGACTCATCCGCGCTAACCCCGCTCGTGGCACCAGCTTCCCTTATTCTGTTGATAAGGGCCCTGGGAACCCTAACGACTTCCTCTCTGAGAGCCCATCCCCTGCCAACTGACTCGCCAAAGAACTCCTCAAACAAAGAGAAGACATCAGTTGTGCTCCTCCTAGAGGGAGCCCACCTCTGGAGCCTCACGGTGGTGTAGTCATTGGAGCTCCGGCCCATTAACCTGGCCTCAAGCTCTTTTTCCGTAACATCCAGAAGCAAGGACACGGCCTTTTCGGCGAACTGGCTAGGGTAGCGAGATCTCAGCCCATCCATCATGCTTTTGAGAGCATTTTCGTAGGAACGGGCTATTCCGTCCAACTGATTGCTGATGTTCTCAACGGAGGCTTTTACCTGTTCCCTCGCGGCCGCCGGGGGGATCCCTTTCCTCTCAAGCCACTTCAGGAAAGGGTTGTTCTCGTTGTATGAGAATAAAGCAGTAAGCAGGTGATCCGTGTCAGCGTAGCCGTCGCCGGATCTGTTGGCTTCGGCTTTCGCCAGATCGAGAATCGCCTGCACTTTTTGAGAAAGCGTTTTCCCTTTTATGCTTCTATACATGGTTTTCTCCCTTTTCCCCTGGTTGTGGGATTGCCTATCAGAAAGGTATAATATATAAGCCTTTTTGCCTGGACTGTCAAGGGCCAGGATCACCCACGTTCGCTGGCCAAAGAGGTAATTAGGCTCTATATTGATCCGTAGAAATCACCCGTAAAACAAAAGGGCCGGGCGAAATGTCCGGCCCTGGTTTTCGTTTGTGAGCGAGCTATTTCAGGGCAAAACTGCCCCTTGTTGATCCAAAGTCCTCCGTGGTGAAGGTGAAGAAATAGACGCCCTTGTTCAGATCCGGCAGTTCAAGAACGCCCTTACCAGAGAGGGTGTTTTCTGTTCCGCAGGCCATCCTCCCGGTCGCGTCATACACGGTTATCCTCACATTCGTCTTCCCCGGCATTGAGTATGCTATGCCCTTGCCCACGAAGGCCGCGAAGAGGCCCTTGCCTCCGGCCGTTTCCTCTGTGCCAAGAGCGGGATCGGGCCAGGAGTGCCATGGATCTCCACCGCCCTGCGCGCCTGAGGTCCTTCTCCACATGATGTGGGGTTGCCAGGTGTAGGAACCGAACGAGTATGGGGTTGCCGCGACATCAGTGTGTCTTGTGGTTGCGCCCGATGGGACGGTTATGGCGTCAGAGTTGAAGACATCATACTCGCAGGGTGTGTAGTAATACCAGTTGGCCATGTCAGCGGTGGTTGCCCACGCGAAGTAGGGCCTGCCGTTCAGGCCGGATGTCTGCCTGTAGGTGGACATGAGAACGGCGTTGTTCTGCGCGATCATGTCCATGGCGAGGGACCTGACATCCGTAGCGGTGTTGTCCCAGGTGTAGATATAGTAGGATGAGCCGTCGTAGTAGTAGAAATAGGCATCAAAGTTGTTGGCCGCGGTCATCTGGTCAAACGGCGCTACCCACCTGGTTCCGTAGGCCCCCATGGAGAAGAGTCCCCTGAAGGTGGCGCCGCCCTGGTCAAAGTAGTAGCCGTTTTCAGATGAGCTGTTGGCCTCAATCCAGTAAAAGTCATAGTCCCCCTCGTTCGCTCCACTGCCATCTCCGTTGTTCGCGTCGTCCATCTCAATCCAGCCTATCAGCGCGCCGGATGAGCCGTGTCTCGGGGTCGCGGATATAGCGTTGGTTATGTCGGATCCCATGTCAAAACTGCCTATGTATGTCCAGGTCGCGCCCCGGTCCGAGCTCCTGAAGTAATCAACATACAGGTCACCCCATATATCGCCCTCCCAGTCCATCCCACACATATACAGATATGATGAGCCTGAGCCATCGGGCGCGGCCGCGCAACCGAAGTATTTCCCGCCCCAGCCCTCAGGGTCGCAGTTGTAGGATGCCAGGTTGGTTATGTTGCCGCCGCCGGTGTGCTGGAAACGGGTGACCCAGAGGGTCCCATCAACATAATATGAGCCACCTCCGGCCTGCTGTGCCAGGATGTTGGAGATATAGACCCAGTTGTTGACCCTGTCAACGGAAAGGTATCCGAATATAGGGTCATAGTTATCCGGGCTTCCGTATATCCCGACGCGGTAAAGCCATGTCAGGCCGTTGTCCGTTGAGCAGAAGACGAAAAGCGTATCCATGGTGTAGCTCGCGGTCACCCCGTTGTATATTGCCCAGAGGGTTCCCAGGCCGTCTTCTCTAATACAGGGCCAGTAATCAGAACCGTCATCCGTGTAGGGATATGTTGTGTTCCAGACCTCGTTCCACCGCCATCCAACCCCCGCGAATGGTATGTATTCGCCGGCATCGTTTCCACCCTTGAGCTCAGCCACAACCCTGGCATCTGCGTATGAGGCGGTCCTCTCCACCATTACCGCGTCCGAGAACACGGACAGGCCAAAGGGTGAAGCCACGCCAACCAGGTTATTTTTCACCCGTTCGGTTACCCTTACCATCCTGGCCTCGGTTGCATCTGCCGGTTCCGCCGACAGATGTATCATTGCCGAGAGCAACATCAGCGCTATTTCCATAATACACCTCCTCTACATGGTTTTCTTTGCCAAGCTAAACATCATACAACAATAAATTGTAGCCGTTCAATTCCGTTTTGTCAAGGCCTTTTTGACACGGAGTTGGCAAAAGGCTTTCCGGCCCAGATAGGAGGAATTACTGACACGCCTTGTTTTATAATATTCCCCGTGGATGTAAAGCTATACCGGGACAGGGTTAAAACCCCCAGGGGCCTGCTCAGAGCCATGGAGATGTTCCTCATGGAAGTAGTGCGACGCGAGGGAATTAACATCTCACGCAGGAGACGAAAAAAACAAAGGCTCTCGGTTATAATAACCGGGGATGAGCGCATGGCTTGGTTGAACGAGACCTTCACTGGCAGGAAAGGCCCCACGGATGTCCTCGCGTTTCCGGATGACAAACAACCCGAAATATACCTTTCCTGGGACGAGGCCGTGAGGCGAGGGGAACCCTGCTCTGAATCCGTCCGGCTCGCGCTCCACGGACTACTGCACCTTTTGGGCCACGATCACCATAACAGGAAACAAAGGGCCGAGATGATCGCCGCGGAGGAGGCGTATCTCTCATGCTGGATATTTTTAGGGTCGCCCCGGTAATACTCCTGTGCCTGGCCCTGTCGTTCGTGTTCTCTGGATCGGAGGTGGCCCTGTTTTCACCCTGGAAGGAGAAAGAACCCGTCCTGTCTGGCCATCTCAGGAAAAGACCCTACGCGCTCATGTCCGCCATCCTCCTGGGCAACACACTGGTCAATTCGCTGGGGGCCGCGCTTCTCGTGTCTTACCTCCACGGCGTGCTTGGGTTACCTGAGTGGGTTGTATCAACCGTGGAGGTTGTCATCTTCACTGGAATCCTGCTCTTGTTCAGCGAGATAACCCCAAAAGTCATGGCAATGAAGAACCCGCGGCGCTTCGCCTCCTGGAGCTCCTGGGTCGTGGGGCCTTTCTTCTGGCTCTTTTATCCACTTTTATTTCTACTTGAACACACCTTTGGCAGGATCAGGGGCACTACTGAATCCACAACCCTCCTTGAGGTCAGGAGGCTCTCCAGGTTCATTGACCCATCTGCCCTGGACTGGCACGCTTTTGAGGACGCAGTGGGGCTTTTCGTCGGATCAGTCAGGGGGGCCATGACTCCCCGGAACAGGATAATCTGGGCAAGGCTTGATATGAGGGTCTCTGACCTGCGCGAGCTGGTCAGGAGGACAGGCCACAGCAGGTTCCCGGTGATGGGTAAGGGTCCGGATGATGTAAAAGGCTACATTTACTGCGGAGACCTCTTGGGCCTGCCGGATTCCTCGCCAATAAGGCCCTATATGAGAAGGCCTCTTTTCATACTTGATACCACAAAGCTCATCCGTGGCTTTGAGATCATGGCAAAAGAGGGGGAGGCATTCGCGGTAATCGTGGATGAGTTTGGTGGGACGGTCGGGCTTTTGACCGCGCGCGACCTCGCTGGCCACTTATTAGGAGGGTTTGGGTTCACGGTAAAGAGAGTTGGTAAGGGACGATTCATAGTCGGTGGCAAAGTGGATATCGGGGTTATAGAGAGACTAACTGAAAAAGAGCTCGGCCCCCCCGAGGAGGACATTAACGGGTTCTTCCTCAGACACACCGGGCGCGTTCCCCAGGAGGGCGACGCGGTTAAGGTCGGTAATGTCCGGATAACTGTCCTGGAAAAATCCGGAGAGGAAATAAAATCGGTCAAGGTGGAGGTGATCAGGTGATTCCCCTGATGCTTTTCATCATGTTTATCGGGCTATGCGCCATATTCTCTGGCCTTGAGATGGCATACATATCAAGGGACAGGGTCTCCCATATGGCCAGGCTCAGGGGCAGGGTGGGGTTCTTCTACGGCACCATGCCCAGGGAGGTCATGGCCACGGTTCTCCTCTGCAACAACCTGGTAATGATCGGAGCAACGGTAGCGGCGACCCACTTGTTCCTCGGTTTTGTCAGCAAGGCCGGATCTGCCACCCTGGCAACGCTCATCAGCACTCTTTCCATACTTCTTTTCGGGGAAATAATACCCAAAGCAATTGCCCGGTCACACCCTGAGAGATTCATGCGGTTGTTTGGCCCGGCGATCTGGTGGGCCTGGAGGATTGGCAGGCCCTTGGTAGCCGGGATTCTCAGGCTCGTCAGGGTTGAGCTTGAGGTTTCCCCGAAAGCCGAGGTGAAAGAGCTTGTGGAGAGGATGCTCCAGGAGGGGAGGATAACCGAAAAAGAAGCGAAGATAGCGATCAGGGGTCTTTCGCTCTCGGAGATGAGCCTTTCTGAGGCTTGCGAAAGAAACTTTCAACTTTTAGGGCACGAGGATGAGGCCAGGGCAGTGCTACTGACACAGCCATCCTTTACCCCTGTCGTGAGCTTGGGTAAAGATTTCCTCGTGTTGGATGCCAAGGCCGTTTTCGCGGGAAGGCGCGAGACCCTCCTGAGGCTCCAAAAAATGCCCGAATCCGCTAGAGTTACCGCGGCACTTGATTATATGAGAAAGGGAGAGGCGGTCGCGGTGGTTAACGCAGAGGGAGAACTCGTTGGAGTGCTTACGCCTCAGAGCCTGCTGAAAAGGGTGATTTCGTAGGGCGATTGCTCACAAATGCGCTGGTCCCATTTTCACTATCCTGAGCTCCATGGGCTCATCTGTTGATACCACGGCGTATTTCTCTCCCCAGACGATCATAAGGTTCTCTGTCCAGCCAGCGATGCACTCCATGTATGACCTGGTTAATTTTACCGGGCAAAACACTTTCAGGATGAAGTCATCACCATCCTCAATCAATCTAACCTGACCCTCATTATGGTAGAAGAGCCAGAACCAGTTCAGTGTGCCTGCCAGGCTAGTTTCCGGGGTCCTGATAAAATCCCCTGGCGAAAGCCTGTGGTGGAGCCTGCTTATCTCGGCCCCCATTTCCCTGGCAGGGTTGGTGTCGCCGTTTCCTAATTCCTTGATCGCGACCTCAAGTATCTGGATGGACAGCTCGGAAGGATACCAGCGATATGGGTCAAGTGAGCCGATGAAGAACCTTGGTTCGTCAACCAGTCCATCGAGCAAGTGAAGCAGGGCCTCTTGACCAAATCTCTCAGTTATAAAAGAAGCAAGTCCAATAAACACGAGTCCCTTTGTTTTCACCGTTCTTTCTCCTCTTTTTTCAGAGGATTGTTTTTCGCTATCCTCATGATCGGATCCTCGTTTATTGAGATTATAAAGCAAAAGTAATTTGAATATCAAGCTCTCGGTCGCAAAGTCCGGATTTACGACGGATTAATAGGAGAGACCCATCTCTTTCGGGTAGCGCCAATAAGGCCGTGAAGGACTGTTCAGGTCTCTATCTCATCGTCAAGATAGGTTAGAACCTCCCTGGACTCAGAATCTGGTATGAGGACATATTTGCCTCGCGCCCTTGCGAAGATCATCGCGCCATTTTCGTCCATAAGTTTCCCGCTCGCGGTGTAATATGCCCTCTCGGCCTGGCCGAACTCGGCCTCAACCACGAGCTTCATTCCGGGCGCCACGGGCTTCAGGAACCTCACCTGTATCTCCCAGGTGTAGAACATCCTGCCGCCAGTCGCTACATATACCGCCCACCCCATTGCCTCGTCTAAGGCGGCCGTTATTATTCCGCCGTGGACGCGGTTCTTGTAGCCAACATGGTGCTCCGCGGGAGCAAACTCGTAATAGACCTTCTTGCCGTCGGTCCTGAATGTTCCCCTGAGCCCACACGAGTTATCCCTGCCGCAGACGAAACAGGCCCTGTATCTCGGAAGGGGTGTAAGATCAGGCAGAGTAGAACTCCTTTATGGCTGAGATCACCTCTTGAACCTCCTCATCCCTGAGCTCAGGGAATATGGGAAGGGAAAGAACCCTTTTAGCCATGTTCTCGGACACGGGAAAATCTCCAGGCCTGTAGCCCAGATATGAGAACGCGGGCTGAAGGTGAAGGGGCAGAGGATAATGTATAGCGTTGCCTATTCCGCGCTCGTGCAGGAATGCCGCGAGTTCATCCCTTCTTTCGGCGATTATCGTGTATTGGTGATATGTGTGCTCGCAATTCGGTTCAACAAAAGGCGTCTCAACGAGTCCTGCCAGCCCAGCATCGTATCTCCTGGCTATCTCCCTTCGTCTCGCGTTCCAAGCGTCCAGGTGTGGGAGCCTTAGCCTTAGAACAGCCGCTTGCATTTCGTCAAGCCGCGAGTTGTAGCCCAGCTCCGAGTGCTCGTATTTTCTGGCGGAGCCGTGAACCCTCAGGAATCTGAGCCTTTCTGCCATTTTGTCGTCGTTTGTGGTGATCATGCCGCCATCACCCATGGCTGAGAGGTTCTTAGTCGGATAAAACGAGAATATGGCCGATGTTCCGATGGAACCAGCCCTCTTTCCGTTCCTGGACGAACCAGCGGCCTGCGCGGCGTCCTCAAGCATAAAGAGGCCGTGTGCCTCGCATATCCTTCCCAGGGCATCCGTGTCAGCGACCTGGCCGTAAAGGTGAACCGGCAGGATCCCCTTTGTCCTTGGGGTTATGGCCCTTTCAACAAGGCCGGGGTCCATGTTAAAAGTCTTTGGGTCTATGTCAACGAAGACCGGCTTCGCCCCGAGCTCCGCTATGGCCTCCGCGGTTGCCACAAAGGTAAATGGGACAGTGATCACCTCGTCGCCGGGCCCAACACCGAGGGCCTTCAAGGCCATCCTAAGCGCGTCGGTCCCGTTGCCGACGCCGACAGCGTGTTTTGCTCCCACATAACGGGCGAAGTCGTCCTCAAAGGCTTTGAGCTCCGGGCCCAGGACATAGTTCCCGGATGCGGCCACGCGCACGAGCGCGGCGTTTATCTCTTTCTCCAGCAGGGCGTATTGCCTCTTGAGATCCAGGAGGGGTATCATAAGGAAGAAATTTTAAGCCAGAAGCGCTTTTTTGTGCCAGCACGAGATCGCCCCAAAATCGGATATGCGCTTCTCAGAAAAGCTTGAAAGACCAATCCACAACGATGTCGTCAAACCAGGCCGCGAGCCTCGGGACTATTCCTTCTTCCACTCCACCCTGTAAACCGAGAGCGATGGGTCAAACCAGTTGGTCAAATAAATGTATTGGCCGTCCCTTGTTATGTCTATGCCTGAAGGGCTTTTGCCAGCGGGGACGCGCATCGTCACCTTGCCCCCCAGAAGATCAAACACATCCATCCTGTCCGCGCCGTAGTTGGCTATAAAAGCGTAGTGGCCGAAAAGGACAAGGGTCTTTGGATGTCCGCCTATGGCATATTCCTTCACCAGGGTATCCCCCGTCATAACCCAGAGCTTCCCGGTGCCATAGAGCGTGAGGTAGGCCGTGTCTCCCCTCGCGACCGCGTGCCTGGGGAGCCGGGGGGCCTTGATAACCTTGATGAGCTCCAGGGAACCCGCGTCAATTATGGATATGGCCGAGCCATCAAAATCGCAAACATAGACCCTCCCGTCCATGGTCAGGGCTATTCCCCTGGGCGCGGCGGAGTTAACCGGGATGCGCTTTATCTCCTTCAGGGAATCCAGATCAACAACCGAGACAGCGTTTGACCCCCAGTTGGAGACCCAGAGCCGTTTCCCATCCGGCGAGACCTCCAGTATCTTGGGCAGGGAACCAACTGCTATATCCTTTATGAATGTGTCGGCCTGCCAGTCAAAGACCCTGACCCTCCCGTGAGAGAAATCCGATATGTAGGCCCATGGCCTTGTGGAATCAAAGGCTATCTCCACGGGCAGGGAGAGGTCCTTTCTTTTCGGATCAAAGTTCTTCTGCCTGTAAATCCACCTTTTCTCGCCTATTGCTATCTTGCCTATTGTGCCGTCCCCGAAATTCGTGGTAAAGGCGAACCTGCCGTCCGGAGTTATCTTCACGGCCTTCGGGAGCGAACCGGATGTTATCCTGACTATCTCGTATATCGTGTCAATGACCCAGGCTGAGGGATCGGGTTCATTTACCTTGACCGGCTCCTGGGGCTTGGGCTGAAAGCTGTCCTGTGCCCTGGCCTTGCACGAGAGCGAAAGAAAGAGAACCGGAACAAGAGCCTTGTTCATGGGCAAAGGATAAAGCTTCGGCATGTCCCGCGGCCTTGAAGGTCTATATAGCCAGGAATTAAAATTAAAAGGTGATCCTTCTGGTTCTCCTGAATTTTTCCGATGGCCTGCCCTGTAACCCCTGTCCTGGCAAGCCAGCGCACGCGATCCTGCCCGCGGGTTTCGGCGAGATAACCGATTCGTTTGAGCTCTCAGCCCTGGACAGCTCCTACACCCTCGCGGGAATAACCTACTGCGAAAGGGACAGCCTCTTCTACATCATGGACCTCTTCGGCAGGAAGGTGTGGAGCTTTGACCCCGAGGATCCGGCGAACACCCTGACCAGCAGGAATTTTGCCCTGCATGAGGTCTTCAACGATGGCTTTCCGGACTGGCATTGGGGTATAGCTTGGGCTGATTCCTCCTTTTTCATTACCAGTGCCTCGGCGGCGGTTGATTCCGCCGCGCTGTCTGAATACTCCTACTCCGGCACATACAAGAGGACATGGCGTCTGGATTCACTGGCAAAGGGCTGGTTCTCTGGCTTGGACTACGACTACAACAACGGGTTTCTGTGGCTTGTGAATGTGAGGGTCTATGGCCTCGGCACGAACAGGGCATACGCTGTCAGCACGGACTCGCCACCCGTGGCCGTGGATTCGGCCTTTCAGTGGAGCTCCTCCCAGAGGGGAATCGCTTATTTCGGCTACGGCCACGATTCGCTCCCCCTTGATACTATTACCTGGCTCCTTGTTGGGGGCTGGAACGACGACATGCTATACAAGCTGGATGGCGACGAGCCGGAGCACCCAGGCATAGAATCCGCGCCACTACAGGAGATGGCGGACATTGACCTCTGGGAGGACACCCTCGCGACGGACTCGGTTTTCGCTTTCGTGACGGTCAACGGCCCAAAAAACATGATATACAGGGTTTTCATGGGCGCGAGCTGGGACCAGTGGTTCAACCCTCCAGCCGTGGATGAGCGCCCGAACCCAAAACCTGGCAAGCTGATGGTGCGTCCCAACCCATCCAGCGGCCTTTTGGTGGCCTCCGGTTTCGGGCCCGGCCAGCACAGTCTGAGGATATACAGCGCGGCGGGCTCCATGGTCATGGAACGAAAGTTTTCCGGGAATGCGGTTGAGCTTGAGATCTCAAGGAAGGGGGTTTATCTGGTGGAAGCGGAGGGCAGGACGGCCCTGGTTGTCATTCAATAGAGCGCGGAAGCCAGACAAGGAAGAACATGGCAGACAGGAGGCCGGCCCAGATGCCTCCAGGGACGATGTAAAAGGCGGGTTTCCAGTGAAGGAAGTGATAGATGAAAAGCCCCAGGGGCAGGAGACAGGTTCCGACCGCGAGCCAGGAGGCTATTTCCCTGGGCACCCTCGGCATAGCGGTTCTTTCAGCCAGGAAACCAAACAGGATGTTGTAAAGCCCTGTTTCAAAAACGAAACAGCATGGGAAAGGGGAGTTCCAGGACACGCTCCCGGGAGCCACGATCCAGAAGGACGAGAGGAACATGAACCCAAGAAACAGGAGAAAGATTCCAACAATGAGGTTTCTTCGCAAGGGCTGATATTATGAACATCCCGCAAGTGCTCGCGCAAGCCCATGTTTTTTTCATAACCGCGGCACCACTCGCGAGCTACATGACTCGCAGGCCGCACCACATTTTCAGGAGACTGACCGGAATAACGCGCGTCACCAACATCTCATCCTCAAGGAACCACAGGGGCAACGGTGTCTTCACACGCCTTCCGGGCGATAGTTTTCCGCCAATTCGTGCCCTGAACCGGACCCTCTACCGGCGCCACCTACGAAGACTGGCCAGATCGCTGGAGTCTCCTCCGGTGATTTGGTTATGGGGGCCGCCTCAGGAATGGCTCTGGAAGGATATTCCCAGGAGGGCGCTCATATACGAGCTCTCGGACTACATACCCGGTTTCTACGAAAAAGAGGACATCTTGCCTGAAATGCAGAGAGTCATGGCAATGGCGGATGTAGTGTTCGCGGTCTCAAGGCCCCTGGAGCGCTGGGCAAGGACATTCAACCATAACGCATTCCTGGTTCAGAACGGGGTTGACCCCGAGCCCTTCCAGCCAGCGGCCCGGTCTGAAAAGACCTCGGTGGCCTACTGGGGGGCCATAGCCCCCTGGGTCAGGATCGATCTGCTTGAGGCAGTGGCATCTGCCTTGCCTGAGGTTGAACTGCGCGTTGCGGGTAGGGTTCACAGGGAATCAAAAAATGCCCCGGAAAAACTGATGAGGATGGCTAATGTCCGGTATTTCGGCGAGCTAACATACGAGGCTTTGCCGGAGTTCTTGGCTCCGGTGGGAGTTGGTCTTGTCCCCTTTAACACAGACAGGCTCGGCAACTCAACCAGCCCCCTGAAGATATACGAGGCGTTCGCGGCCGGCGCGGGTGTGGTCTCAACTGACATAGACGAGGCCATCCTCCACCGTGAAAAAGGGGTTCTTGAGGTGGCGAGCGATCCGGATGATTTCGTGGAGGCCGTCAGAAGGATGATGACGGAAAGAAACCAAGCCAGGCTCCTTGAGAAGGCCGCGGAAAACTCCTGGGACGCGAGGTTCAACGCCATGATGTCCATTCTTGGGAGACTACCTTGAGAAAGCTCCTCGTTTTATCCTATTACTTCCCGCCATGCGCTCGTTCGGGCGTCCAGAGGGCACTGCGGCTGGCTAAGTATCTGCCAAAACACGGCTGGGAGCCGGTCTTCATAGCGCCGGACAAGGCCTATTGCCGCGGGAGAGAAGACGCGGCCCTGTTGAAGGAGGTGGAGGCCGCGAGGGTCTACCGGGTTCATGACCCCATGCCCTTGAAAGAGGCTGTTAGCTTCATCGGGAGAGCGGCCCGACGCATCTGGAACGCGCTGTCCAGCCCTGACGCGCACAAGGCATGGGCAGAGGTGGCCGCCAGCCTCGGAATTCGGCTGGCCAAAGAGGAATCATTCTCTGGCGTTTTCGCCACGGGTTATCCTTTCTCATCCTTTGTTGCCGCGGAAAAAATCGCAAGGGCAGTGGGAATCCCCCTTTTCCTGGATTACCGTGATCCCTGGACGGGAAACCCGGCTTTCAGACAGAACCCGAAGATTGAAGCGAGGCTGGTTGCCTCAGCCACTGGCATATTCTGCGCGACCCAGGCCCAGCTTGAACACATATCCGGGATTTTCGGACACAGGGATAAGTTCAGGGTCTTTCCATACTCATACGAGCCGAGGCCGTGGATTCCACCACCCGAAGACCTGGTAATTGGCTTTGGCGGCACCCATTACGGCAATTTAACCCCTTTCAGAACATTCATCCTTGGCCTCAGGGATACCGATTGGAGATTCGTCTCCCACGGCGCGCTGGGCGCAGAGCTCGTTGCGCTGGCCGAGAAGCTCGGCATGTCCAGCAGGGTGAGGTTCTCCGGCTTCCTCCCGAAAGAGGAGTATTTCCGGTTCCTCCAATCGTGCCGGGCGATTCTCGTCGCGGACGGTTTCCCGGATGAAATGGAGAGGGTCCTGGTTCCCGGCAAGTTCCTGGACGCGCTAGCTGTGGGTAGGCCGGTGCTGTATGTGGGCCTTGAAGGCCTAGTCTGGAAAATAATTGAAGACGGTCGCGCTGGTTTCGCTGTTCGGTGGGACGACCCCGATGGAGTCAGATCAGCCCTTGCTAGATTGGCCGAAACTGAACCTGCCCCGGTCTCGGTTCCCCAACTTGAGGCAGGGCAGGTTATGGAGAGATTCGTAAGTGACCTTGAACGCATACAGGGTCAGGTATAACGACAGAATGCTCCAGGCCCCCCTCCCGGATTATAATTTGATGTGCAACGAGTCCTCGTCTACGACTTTGGCTCCCAGTATACCCAGCTCATAGCCCGGAGGGTCAGGGAACTCTCGGTCTACTCGGAGATAGTTCCGCCGGACTTTCCCCTTGAGGAAGCACGGAAAGCGCTCGCCATAATTCTCTCCGGCGGCCCTTTCAGCGTATATCAACCGAAAGCGCCCCTTCCCTCGCCTGAGATATTCGGGCTTGGCATCCCTGTCCTGGGGATATGCTACGGCCTCCAGGCTACCGCTCACCTTCTTGGGGGAAAGGTGGCGCCCGCGGGAGCGAGGGAATACGGCCACGCGTCATTGAAGGTCGTGAAGGACGACCCCCTGTTCTCTGGCCTGCCTCGTGAGATGAGGGTATGGATGAGCCACGGGGACAAGGTTCTTGAACTGCCGGAAGGTTTCATCCCCGTTGCGGAGACCGACAACTCCCCGTTCGCGGCCGTCGCTGACCCCCAAAAAAGGATATGGGGGGTCCAGTTCCATCCGGAGGTCCGGCATACCCCATTTGGCATTGAGATACTCAGGAATTTCCTATACGGGATAGCCGGCGCGCGTGGTGATTGGAGCCTTGAGGATTTCATTGAGAAAGAGGTTCAAGAGATCAAGGGGACAGTGGGAGACGAGGGGGTTGTCCTGGGATTGTCTGGAGGGGTTGACTCGTCCGTCCTGGCTTATTTGCTTGAGAAAGCCCTTGGCGATAGATTTTATCCCGTGTTTGTTGACACAGGAGTCCTGAGGGCAGGGGAGGCCGAGAGGGTCAGAATGGTTTTCGGCAATTGGCCAAACTTCAAGCTGGTTGACGCTTCCGCGAAATTCCTGGAGAGGCTCAGGGGCATAACCGATCCCGAACAGAAGCGGAAGATAATCGGAGGGACATTCATAGAGGTCTTCTCGGAGTCGGTCAAGGGACTACCCGTTGGTTTTCTGGCGCAGGGAACCCTTTACCCGGATGTCATAGAATCTCGGCCAGTCGTTGGCCCCTCAGCCACCATAAAATCCCACCACAATGTCGGCGGCCTGCCGGAAAGCCTGCCCTTCAGGCTTCTTGAGCCTTTCAGGTTCCTTTTCAAGGACGAGGTCAGAAAGATAGGCAGGATAATGGGGGTGCCTGAGGAGATAATAACCAGGCATCCGTTTCCAGGGCCGGGCCTCGCTGTGCGGATAATAGGCGAGGTTAATCCCCATAGCCTTGAGACCCTGAGGCGAGCAGACCTTATAGTGGAAGAGGAGATAAGGGCGGAAGGTCTTTACGAGCAGTTGTGGCAGGCCTTCGCGGTTTTACTGCCCGTGAAATCCGTTGGCGTGATGGGGGACGAGAGGACATACGAGCAGGTCGTGGCTATAAGGTGTGTCCTTTCCGAGGACGGCATGACCGCTGACTGGGCCAAACTGCCGCCGGAACTGCTTGAGCGCATGGCCACCAGGATAGTCAACGAGGTCAAAGGGATAAACCGGGTCGTCTATGACATCACATCAAAGCCGCCGGGGACGATAGAGTGGGAGTAGGGCATATCCTTTTGGAGGCACCCAAATGACCTCACAGACTTATTAGATCACCATCTTCTCATGGCAGCGAGACAAGTCTTCCTTAATACTTTGAAATCGGCCAATGAGGCAAGGTAAAATATATTACCGCGTGAGGAGATTCCCCTTTTTCGTCATCCTGGCATTTTTATCCTGTGCCAGGCACCAAGCGCCGCCCAGGTGGACCGCGCCTGATGAGCTCGTGTCCGCGGCCTTCCGTGCGCGCGAGGCCGCGGTCCTTTCTTATTACATAGCGAGGACAGAATCTCCCTCTGAGGCCTGGAAAATCCTGAAATCCGGGGCAGAGGATCTCCTCGCCGCGGTTGAGGCCGCCAGGGCCGATACCCTCGCTTTGGTTCCAAAGGAGAGGGGGGCCTACGGAAGGGCCCTTTATTTCCTGAAGGGCTACGCGAGGCTCCTTCTTGACACATCTTTGGTCCACAGCTCGGTCCGTTTCACGGGCCAGGCCCCCTGGGACCCTGGGCTGGAGGAGGCCTGCGCTATACTTTGTGTCCTGGCTTTTCAACACGGCACGCTTGAGGGCCTGGAGAGGGTCTTCGCCAGGGAATTCAACCAGGACGAGCGCCGGGCCATAAAATCCCGCTACGGCTCAATAATCCTGGGCGGCCCAGGGCCAGAGCTGGGCCTATGGCCCGCTCCGGACCCCGCGGAGCCCGGCCGTGGGCCCGTGCTTGAAGCCTGGGCCGAGGATGAGACCCTGGCTCTGTCGTTCCCTGTCGTGGAGCTTTCGGCCGGGAGGTTCCTCCAACCGCCGGATACGGCCACCGGCACTTTCTACCTCTATGGCCCCGGAGGCGAGATGAGGGGTGAAGCAAAGGGTGAATACATCAAGGATAAGAACGGAAATTTCAAGGTCGGGTCTTATTACATGGCGCTCCCATCGCGGGTGTTCTGGTGGGATACGGCCAGCCCCCCTCAGCCGGATACGACCTCCCTGGTTCTTGCCTGCCGCGATTACCTTTCGTCCATGAGAATAAACTCAGATACCGTTTCCATCAACCAGATAGTGCCATTCTGGGTGTGGCAGGGCAGGCCCGGGTTCCTGGTCTTTGCCAACGCGATCAAGGGAAGGGGGATAACCGCGTTCTACGCTGTGGTGGAGGGGGGCAAGGTTCTTTACGGCGAGACCATGTCCTCAAGAGGGGAGTTCTACGGTGTTGAGGTCGTGGGGATAATTGACCTTGATTACGACAGGATAAGCGAGGTGGTCCTCTCCGCGGAGGGCGAGGACACTAGGTTTTACATCGTTCTGAAGAAGGATCAGGGGGTTTGGTGGAAGGTCTTCACATCGGAGCCATTGACAGAGTTCTAGAGATTCCGTAGTAAGGTTTTTGCTCTCTCCAGCTCCGGGGCCAGGAACCTGTCTCCTGAGCCGGGCTTCACTTCTTCGGTGTATCTCTCGTAAAGCTCACCCAGCTTGCCGGCCGGTTTTTTGCTGGAGAGCCGAAGGGCCTCAGTTGCGGCAACAAGTTCCCCTGCCAGCACTTCCCACGCGTTCCTGGCTATCTCCCTTGCCTTAAGGACAGCGTTCGCGGCCATTGGGACGAAGTCCTCCTGGCCCCCTGATGTCGGAATGGAATCAACGGACGCGGGGTGCGAGAGGGATTTGCACAAGGAGACCAGAGAGGCCTGGGTGGTCTGCAGGAGCATGAGGCCGGACTGGAGGCCAGGGTTCTCAGCGAGAAACGGGGGGAGGTTTCCTCTCCCTGAGAGCAAGAGGAATGTTCGCCTCTCTGAAACCGAGGCCAGGGTGGTCAAGCAGATGGCGAGGACATCTCCCGCGAGGCCGAGGTGCTGGCCGTGGAAGTTCCCGCACGAATAAACCTCTTCATCAACGACCAGTGGATTGTCCGTAGCGGAGTTTATCTCAACCGAGAGGATCTTCTCGGCAAAAGCTATCCCGTCCCTTGCCGCGCCGTGAACCTGGGGCATGCACCTGAGGGAATACGGGTCCTGAACATCCCTTCCGGAAAGGGCATCTTTCGTCAGTTCCCAGAGGTTTTCTCCTGAGGCCAGCTGTCCGGGGTGCGGCCTTGTTCTCATGATGTCCGGATGAAATTGCTCCGGCCTTGAACCAGTTGCCCAGAAGCTGAGAGCGCCAACCGCGTCCGCGGCCCACGAGAGATTCTTTGCCTCACCCAAAAGAACAGCGAGAAGGCCGGCGGTGAACTGAGTTCCGTTTATCAAAGCGAGCGCTTCCCTTGCCTCAAGGACAGGCGGGTCCATGCCCCTTTCTTTGAAAGCTATGAGGGAGGAAATTCTTCTGCCGCCGGGCAGGGTGACCTCACCCTCGCCGATCATCGCAAGGGCCATATGAGCCAGGGACGCCAGGTCTCCGGATGCGCCGACGGAACCCAGGGAAGGGATAACCGGGAGAACATCCCGATTCAACATCTCAAGAAGAAATTCAACGACCTCCGGCCTCACGCCAGAATGGCCCTTCGCCAGGGTGTTTGCCCGGAGGAGCAGAACGGCCCTGGTCTCCTCTGGTGTTATCGGCTCACCAAAGCCGACTGCATGACTGCGTGTAGTGTTCAGCTGGAATTGACGCAAATCCTCTGGCTTGAGGCTTAGGACGGCCAGCTTTCCCAGGCCGGTGTTGAAACCATAGACAGGCCCTTTTTCTGCTCTTGACTCCAGGACTCGCCGGGACACAGCCATCCGCTTCCTCGCTTCGGGACTCAGCGAGACCCTCACCCCTCCCCTGGCAACTGCGAGTATATCCTCGTGCGAGAGGGAATTTCCATCCAGTGTTATCTCCATGGGTCTGAGATTATATTCCGACTGGAAAACATGGAGCCAGTCCAGGTTGTTCGGGCCCGGAGCGCGGTTTTATTCTATGGCCGTGTTCATCTGGCACGCATACGAGAACTTCCTGAAGGATTATCCCCTTGTTTCCTCTGCGGCCCAGGTGGCGATCCTGGGAACCTTTGGCGAGCTTCTGGGCTCAAAGATAAGGGGAAAGGGCTGGTTCCCGTTTAACTTCCTGCAGGTAATCTTAAAGGCTCTGGTTTGGGCATTCCTGGGCATTACCTTCAAGCTGGCCTTCACCGGATTCTTCGGTTTCTACGAGGCCCTGGTTCACAAGGGCTTCTGGCCATCGTTTGGCGAAAACCTCCTCTGGGGGGCTTTTTCAGTCTCGGTTTTTACAAATATCCTTTTCGGGCCAGTTATGATGTGTTTTCACAGGTGGGCTGACAACCTGATAGAACGCAAGAGGATGAACTGGTAAACCATGCAATCCGCCTGGCTTACACTCCTCTGGGTCTGGATTCCAGCGCACACGATTACATTCACTCTGCCAGCCCACTTCCAGGTTGGCCTGGCCGCGGCATGAGCCGTTATCCTTGGGGTTATCCTTGGTTTCTTCGCGAGGAAATAGCGCCGGGCGCAGGCTCAACGCGAGCAATACCCGTAGAGGGCCTCAAGCGCGATCACTGTTGTCAGCTCCCGGCTCCCGAAGCAGTGCTTCTCGGACTTGATCTCCTTGATGTAAAAAGCAAAGGCCGGCCAGCCGCCATCTTGACTCTGCGATGATAACAGCGAGGTTATAGCGCTATCCAGCTCAGGCCCCTGGTATCCAAGGTTAATGAGGGCATTTGCGGCAAGAGCGTTGTTCAGTGGACTTCCCCACGGCCTCAGCGAAAGCGTCCTGGAAATGATCGTATTTGACCAGCCCGTCCGCTGGGAATCCGGAATCGCCTCCGGCTCGTCCCTCATTAGCCTGCTCATGGTGTAGCAAAAAGCAAGGGGAGACCAGCAGTAATTTAACTCAGGGTTCCTGACCTGCCAGTCCAGGAACCTCAAAAACCCCTCATCCCTGTATCCCAGCCCGAAAAGCCATCGCGCTACATTTGAGTTGACCTCCGCGTCAATGTCGTTTCTGGCGATTTTTTTGGTGGCCCATGTGAAGAACCCGCCGGAGCTGTCCTGCCACGCGAGGAATGTCCTCATGTTATCCAGCTTGTATCCGTATGGTGTCAGCTCGTATGAGATGCACGCCACATCATCAAGGTCAACCTCGCAGTTTTTCCTCTGGGGGTAATACCTGAAGAGGTCACCCGGTAGCCTCCGATCGTAAAGCAGGGCCGCGGCGAGCCTCGCGGTTTCCTTCACATCCGGAGAGGAAGAGAGCCTGGCCGTGTTGAGAAAGAAGCTCGTGCCGAAATCAGTGGTATCAAGCCACCCATTGGCGAGGAAGCTATCCGGATAAACCGAGCGGAGGACCGGCAGGCGGAACGAATCGCCCAGGCTTGAAAGGACAAAATGCTCCGCTCTGGCAATGGCGGTCAACATGGTATCTTGGGGGAAGGGAGCTATGACAAGCGCGACTGTCAGGATCACGCCAAAATTATAGAGGAAATTGACTACCGGATTGAATCAGGATAGCAGAGCTTGCGAACGCCCTCGTCCAGGTATTCCATTTCTATTCCCCTTGACCCCAGATCTTTCACCTGTTCTCTCAAATGTGAGGTCGGACCCACGAGATAATCCGGTCTCCTTTCCAGCAGGAGATCAGCGAGGCCGCCCCTTCTTCGGAGATAGGGGATAACAGTCTGGTCAACAACCCCGTCAATTGAAAGGACCCTGCAACCGGAGAGCCAGCGGACCTGGACCTCCTGGGCCGCGACGAGCGCGCCGGGGTCTTTCGCCATCACCCAGTCTCCCTGGGCCCTGATCGTGGCGTTCAGCTCCCTGTTCTTCAGGGCCCTCTCATACCTGAGCCAGTAGCCGCCAGCCACAAGAGGAAGCATGAGGAGTAAGAGAATCCACTTCCTTCTCCACCAGCCGGAGACTCCGAGCGCGATGAGCAGGGGCGCTATTGGCAACAGATACCTCATGCCCATAGTGTCCGGCATCAAGAAAGTGAAGGTCAGGAAGTATGATAGAATAACTATGATCGGAACAACCCGGCGCCTCCGGATAAGGCCGAAAACCAGAGGAAGGTGGAATCCAAAAATATGGAATGCGGCGAGCAATGATATTGGTCCCAACGAGAAGATCAGCGCGTGGTGGCGCCTAGAGAGCCATGATGCAGGGACGGGGCCTCCGGCGTGAGCATACAGAAACCCGTGCCACGCGAGCGCGGCCGCAATTGTCGGGATGAGCAAAATGTGAGCCTTCCTGGGCCTGGCCGTGGACAAGATGAGGGCGAGCAGGACGGATTCCGGGCGGACCAGGTAGGCAATACCCAGAACCAAACCCGCCAGGCCATGCTTCTCTTTGTTGAAAAGGAGGAATCCTGAGAGAAAGAGGACAACTGCAAGGGATGTTTCCATGCCGGACGCGGCCCAGAAGCCCGCGTATGGGTGCACTGCCCATATGAGCGAGGCGAGGATCGCGTCGCGCTCGTCCCCGCCAAGCTCCAGCGCGAGGAGCCGGACCAGGAAAACGCTCGCCGCGAAAAGCGTGATGCCGAGGGCTTTGGCTCCTAAATCAAGTAGGCCATGGCCCAGTATGGTATAAAGCCCGCCCAGAATTAGGCTCCAGAGGGGCGCGGTTGAACCACTTGATGGTTCGCCTGGATTGAAATGGAAAAAATACCCGCGCGCCATGTTCTCCGCGAACACATAGTGGATGAGGGCGTCCCCGTGTATCTGGATGCTAAAAGGCGTTGAAAGGCCAATCGCCAGTGCTGGCAGGAGGAAGAACCAATGCTTCTTCACGCTGAAATTATATTCCACGGCGCTTCGCCGGCTAAACCCAACGCTCTGTGATCCTTCACCCGGATGGCCTTGAAATATCTAAATTCAAGGCCAGGCAGTAGGTTCCAGGATTTTCGCTTCCGATCAGCCAGATCGGCATTTGGTGCTGATTTCAGGGTATCAAGACCAGCTGGGGAAAGGCTCCGCGTTTTGCCCAGCAAAGGGGGGGGTATATAATATTCAGGCCTATGAACATGCTTTTATTCCTTGCAATAAGCTTTGAAGCGAAGGGTTCGGTCGTGGACACAGCCGGCAAGCCTGTTCCGGGAGCCGCGGTGTGGGTTGATGATGGCCCCGGAACCTACACGCTGAGCGACGGCAGTTTCAGACTGAATGTTCCTGAGAGCGCGAGAACCATTCACGCAAAGGCACTTGGCTTTACCGAGGCTAGCGCGGCGCTTTATCCGGATGAACCGGTGGAGCTGATCCTGATACCAAAGGCTGTCACATCAAAGGAGGTAGTGACCACCGCCTCAGCGAGACCGGTTCTGGTTTCAGAGACCCCAGTCTCGGTGAACAGCGTTAGCGGCCTGGACATGATCCGCGTTGGCGGTTTCCCTAGGGTTGAGGAAGCACTTAAGATAACCCCCAGCGTGTATCCTGTCGGTTCGGACCCGATAACCCAGGTTGTCTCGGTCAGGGGAATGGCTCGCGGCAGATCAATCCTCATGCTGGAAGGGATGCGCCTGGTTGACGATCGCGATGTTGGCCCGTCTTTCTTCGTTCACCCTGGAATGCTCTCGTCGGCTGAGGTGCTCCTGGGGCCCTCGTCCTTGCTATACGGATCAGGTGCTATAGGCGGGGTCGTTGCCAGCAATTTCGCGAGAGAAACCAGGTATGGCGTAACCTACAACACGGTCAACAAATGCCCGGAGGCCTGGGCCATGTTCTCGTCTGACATGCTCGGCCTCGGGCTATGGGGGATAGAGGCCCAGGACTACATGAGCCCGGACACCCTCGGCGCTGATACCGGGATAAGGAACTCCGGGTTCAGGACAAAGGGGGCATACATGAGGCTGGGCTACAAGGGGCTTTCGCTCCAATACATATTCGCGCACGCCATGGATGTGGGCAGGCCGAGGGACGATCCGAACAGGACATCCACATACAACAAGGACTACCACGATATGCTCAGACTTGGCTACGAGACCATCGCGCTTGGCGCCAGCTGGCGGGCATTCGTATGGGGACACCAGAAGTTCAAGGAAGCCGAGGTGGTTAAGTTCAAGCCATCAACAGGCGTTACCACCGATGAGGTAACCAGGTATAACGGCACGGACGCGGGCGCGACCCTGATGGCAACGAGTTTCCTTTCCTCCCACATCATAACCGGCGGGGTATCCGGTTTCAGGAGGCAGGGGCTTGACATATCCGTGCGGACGGTGAAGACGGATTCCCTCGGCACCATCACTTCAGATACAACCGAGTTCCCCACAACCGACGCCTCTTACACCGAGGCGGGCGCGTTCATCCTTGATGAGTTCCCGGTCTGGCTCCTCAAGATGAGGGCCGGACTCAGGGGAGATTATCTCGGATGGGGCGCACTTGACCAGGAATCCCAGACCAGGATAGCTTTTGCTGGCGAGCTGGGCATTTTGGTTCCGCTTCCAGCTGGCTTCAACCTCGTGGCCTCCGGCAGGCGTGCTTACAGGGCGCCGGAGCTTCGTGAGCTTTATTACACAGGGGAAACGCCGAGGGGATACCAGTATGCCAATCCAGACCTCTCGCCAGAGATGGGCCTCACGGGCGAGGCTGGCATAAGGTGGTCTTCAAGCGTGTTCTGGGCCGACGGCGAGGTCTTCTACACCCACATTGATAGCGCTCTGGTCAAGGAAGTTCACTATGATGGGGATTCCATCGTGTTCAAGAACACGGGCAAGGCCTTCGTGAAAGGCATTGAGCTGGAGGCCGGGGTCTCCTTTGGCAGGGCGAACCTCTCCGTTTTCGGATTTGCCACGGAGGGAAGGGACATGGTGGAGCTCGGGCCCCTTGACGACATATCAGCACCAAGCTGGGGTAGCCTGATCTCTTACAACTTCAGCCCATGCTGTGTGGCGAACGCGGTTGTTCCATGGCTCAGGTGGCGCGGCCGGGCCGCCAAGGTTGACCCCGGACCAAGCGAGGTCACGAGGGATGCCTTCTGGCTCCTTGATGCCGGAATTGACGCGTCATTCCTGAACGGCAATATAGGGGTTAACCTTGCTGTCCAGAATGCCCTTAATACTTTCTACTACGAGAACGCTGACGAAAAGGGCGTTGCGGGGCCAGCGAGGAACATAAGCCTGGGAGTTAGCGGGAGGTTCTAAAAAGCGAGAGGGCTTTGAGCGGAAAGGACTGTGCGATCGCGGCCTGTGATGTCAAGGCTTCATACGACAAAAACGAGATCCTGAGAGGCATATCCTTCTCCGCGCGCCAAGGAGAGTTTTGGGGGATAATCGGGCCCAACGCTTCTGGAAAAACGACCCTGCTCAGGTGTGCCGCTGGGACGCTGAGGCTGATCTCGGGCCAGATTTTACTGCACGGCAAACCCAGAGAATCGCTCAAACCAAGGGAATTTGCCAACCTATGCTCCCTGCTCCTTGATGAGATCGTCCCGGGCCCCATGGCGGTGATGGACTACACCCTACTGGCCAGGTCTTTGCTTAAGCCGCCCTTCTCACCATTGACCAGCCTGGACAGGGAAAAGGCCGAGCATGCCCTTCAGGCCGTTGAGTTATCCGAGGCCAGAGACACTCCCCTTGAGAACCTCAGCCAGGGTCAGCTTTTGATGGCCAGGATAGCGAGGGTCATCGCGCAGGACGCCCCGGTTATCCTGCTTGACGAGCCAACCGCCCACCTTGATCCACGCCACGGTTTTCGGATCATGGAGCTTCTGTCCTCGCTCGCGAGTGAAGGCAAGACTGTCCTGGCTGTCCTTCACGATCTTTCCCTCGCGGCCAGATATACAGATCACATACTGGCCATCAAGGATGGGATTGCAGTCGCGCAGGGCCTGACCAGTGAAGTCCTCACTCCTGAACTGATAAGAGAAGTCTTCGGGGTGCAAGCAAAGAGAAGAGACGGGGGGATTGAAATGTATCCGTTGTGAGGATGACTCACAAGGGGGTTCTCTACCTAATCATCCCACCTATCTCCAGGCCCAAGAAAGCGAAACCCATTACCTTCTCGTTGCCCAAAGGGCCACGGACCGGGAAAACCGCGCACGATAGTTTGAGCTCGCCGAAGCCCGTTCCCGAGAAGAACCTCCGGCCCAGGAATACCTCGGCGCCCAAGCCTCCGTAGTGCGGGGCATCAATGGAGCCACCGATTTCCTTTATTACCAGCCCCAGCCCGCCAACGGAAAGTAATCCGCCCCAGTAGTTTCTTTCACCGTAGAAAACCGGGCCAGCGCCCAGGCTGAACTGCTCCAGTTCAGCGGACATCCCCGCCACATTTACCCGAGTGCGCATGTAGCCAGGACGAGCGCGCCATCCCCGGTTCTGGCCCTGGCCCCACTCAAGGATTCCAGACCCAGAGAAAGCGGTTATGAAAGCAGGGACATCGTTTTCCCTGGCGGCCTCAAGGAGGCCCGTGTAGGTCTCGTGGACTCCAATCCCGGCACCGAAACCAGACAGCAAAAGGAGAATCGCTACCATAGTTTTACCTCCAGCCCACCCTCAACTGCGAATCCCTCGGATAGGTCAAACCTGCCCGCGAGCGCCTTGGCGCTTACGGGCCCAAAAGACACTGCCACACCGCCCAACGCCCCATATTTCCACTGGCCAACCGAATAATATGTGGCCTGGGGCCTCGCGATGAGGGAGACCGGGCCCGCATTAATCTCAAAACTGAGGCCATCCTGGACAGCAAGGGCGCTTACCGAGTCATCCAGGTATGATGCGGCCCGTAGATAATCGCCCAGGACGATGAACCCGAGATTGTGCGTGAGCGTTGATGAGAATAGCACGGAGTATCTGGTCATGCTTCCCCCAACCCCAACTCCAACGCGACCGGCCGCGGCCAGGCCTGTCCCGCAAGGGAATTTCCAGGTTCCGTCCACACTGACTCCAAAAAGTCCCCTCGCGGCCGCGGTGTTACTCAGGGTCATGTATGAAAAACGAACTGATCTCTCCCCCGAGACAAAAACAACGCCCATGCCCACCGGCAGAAGCATATCCCCGCCCACGGATTCCGCGTATCCCGCGCTCATGGTGGTGGAGAGATATCCATCCCCCGCAGGAAAAACCAGGCTGAGATCGGGCAGGACCGTCCTGGTATCCATGGCCCAGTTGCGCCAGGAACCGAGAGTTCTCTGCTTGTATGAGAAATCTGAGTAGGAGAAACCAAGTCCACAGGCCCAGTTCCCCATATCCCGGTAAGCGCGAGCGCGCCCGTGGATTAGTCTGTCAGAGGTCAGAGTATCCCCCTGTATGGCAAAAAATCCCTCCCCGGCCGCGGCCCAGGGCCCGCCCCCAAGGCTAAATGAAGCGGAGATTGGTTTTGTTTCCCTGTGCATGTTATTAGCCGAAAAGAGCGCCGGGTGTTCAAAATCGTAGAGCCGGGCAAGCGGGTATTCATCCAGGAGTGCGCCCGTGTATCCCGCGGACCAGAAGTTGCCCTCCTCCATGTGCGAGAAACCAAGCCCAAAAGAGATCCCCTCGTTGATGGGGAGGAGGATGCTAAGTAGCACCATTAAAGCCATACGAATAATTTAATCCACGAGCGGGGACAGGATCAACCCCGAAGGTTCGCGCGGGTTCAATGGTTTTTTGTAGTTGACACAGGCCGAGCATTTTGATTATCATTAGGGTCGCGATGAAAAGGTGTATTCTTCCTCTCGTTTTTGTGGCGGGCCTTTCGGCCCAGATGCCTATTTTCCGGGAAGAGGCCAAGGTTGAGGCCATCTTCAATGCCGAGGTCTTCATGAGCGGAGTCTATATTCAGGGCGCGATGGAAGACCTGACCGGAACAGCTGCCCAGTCCGAGGGCGACATGTATAATGCCGGCAGGGTCCGACTCTCCAGCTACATAACGCTGAACAATCAGTTCACCCTGGGAATGGGCGCGCTGTATCATGGAGTTCTATCAGGTGAACCATTAAAGAACCCCATTCTTCTCTCCGAGGGTTTTGTCCAGGCGGATACCTTTGTCCTCCCGATGGGAATGCTGGGCGTTCTCCGGGTGGGTCGCCAGATCTTCAACTACGGCGAAGGTATCCTGATATCCGACTACTACGGTATCGGCCAGAACGGGATAAAGATGACATTCATCCCGAGCCCTGAGTGGGACTACTGGTTTGACATAGTGTATGCTGATTTATCCGAAGGCGGTGCCTTTCAGAGGGATACATTCTACCTGCCCGTAGAGCTGACCACGGACACTACCCAGGCCTACGAGTATGTCTACACCAAATACCAGGTGGACATGCTGGGAATAGTCGGTGGCAAGGCCAAGGGCGAATCCAATTACGCCCTGAACCTTTATTTCCTGGCCGATCTTGAGGACAGGGGACTCACGGGCGGCTGGCGGCCCATGTGGGCTGGCGGTTACCTTGAGGTTGGCCCCCTGGGCGGCTTTGTCATGGCCGGGGAGGTGGGCTGGCTCTTCGGAGAGTGGGATGCACAACAGTTCGTCTATTACGATTTCTCTGACCAGCTCTACAATCTGCTTGAGAGATATGGCATCCAGGACCCGATAACGGGATACAAGTTCTCCGCGTCCGCGTTTGATGTCAGGGCATATTACCAGACCACCGATATGTTCACCCTGGGCGTCTCTTATCACTCCTTCTCCGGTGATAACGGCGCCACGAACGACATTTACGAGGGCTGGTTTCCGCCATGCCTTAGGAGCACATCCTCTCCGAATACCGAGTGGATACACTGGGCTGGTTTCGGCGAGGTGATGACCTGGAGTTTCAGGCCAGACATGTGGAGGACGCCCTTCTTCTTTAACCCGACGGACATATCCGTGGTCAACGGCAATGTGATATTCAACGCTTTCCCGGTCAAATACTCCCTGGTCATGAGGCTGGATTTCTACGCCTATCTTGAGCAGTGGACGCCCGCGAGCATGAGCAACTACATAGGCTCGGAGATAGATATATCCCTGAAGGGTAGTTATGCTGACCTCGCGGATGTGGGTTTTACCTTTGGCTACTTCATGCCCGGCGACAGGCTTACCCCCGGCGAACCCGGCAGTGGTGCGGGATGGACCAGGCCCACGCCCCTCAATGTCTACCTCATGACCGGAGGGCCAGGCTCACAGCAGTTGACGCTTGACGGAAACGCGTTCACCGCGAGGCTCTGGGTCTACAGGAAGATAGGGATGTAGGGAGTCCTTTCTCAGTAGTCGGGGACGCGATCAGGCCCGCCCCTTGATCGTCCCTGGGTTTTCGGTTATCATATAGGCCTGGTTGAAGGAGGTTTTTAGCATGAAGAAGTTTCTGAAAACATCAACGAGCATGAGGTTGTGTGTGTGTGGCCCTGGCCCTCACCGCGTCTGAGCTCAGAGCGCAGGATACTCTGATCGTGAAGCTTTCCCTGAGAACCACGGACTTCTCCTTTGAAACCCAGGATGGCTACGATGTGATTATTCCGAAACGCGAAAGGATGGGCCAGATAAATATCCCTGGCCATCCCCAGCTCCCGACCTGGGGCCCCAGGTATATCATCCCCTGGTGGAAGGATGTTGCCTACTGCCAGATAGTGTCCCTTGATTCGGTCCAGATACCTGGAACATGGCACATATATCCGGCTCAAATGACCGGACCCGTAGGCGATTCAATGGACTGGATGCCCCCGGACTCGGCTATCTACAACTCGGACTCCCTTTATCCCGGAAAGTTCCAGAACCCTCCCAGAAGCGGAGCTTTTGATGGCGCGCGGATAGCGGCCCTGAGCCTTTATCCTTTTCAATACAGGCCCAAGTCCGGGAGACTCTTCCTTTACACGAGCGCAACACTGAAGCTTGTTTTCAAGGACTCCGAGCCTCCTATAAACGCCAAGCAGAGATACGCGCATGTCCAGGAGACATACGACCAACTGCTCTCCGCTCTGGTTGAAAACGACGGGGACATTGGGGCCTGGTATAGGAGGCCGGCAATAATTGACCCCAACGGCGGGAAGCCTTACGGTCTTCCTCCTGCCTTCATCATCGTGACCACGGCAAACCAAGTCCAATATGCCCAGCCCTATGCGGACTGGATAACCCAGAAGGGTTTTCCCACGGACATAACCGACATAGCCTGGATCATCTCCAACTACTCCGGGATTGACCCCGCGGAAAAGCTTCGCAACTTCGTGATAGACAAATACACGGATGAGGGCGCGGCTTATTTCCTGTTCCTGGGCCATGAGGACGATGTGCCTTACAGGATGTTGGGGCCGGTGGCGAGCGCTTTCCCTGGCCAAAACGATTACTGGGAGATGCTGGGCGTTATCCCCTCTGATCTCTACTTCAGCGAGGTTGACATAGAGGACTGGGATCCGAACGATGATGGTTATTGGGGTGTTTATGATCCTGAGGATGATCTTCCAGCCGGTGCGCCTGACCATGATGGAATAACGCCAGATCAAGTTATTCCTGAGGTCTTCGTCGGCCGTGTCCTGGCCAAGGAATCTCCGCCCTTCCTGAGCGAGACCCAGAGATGGGTAAGCAAGGCCCTGAACTACGAGAAGAACCCCGGAAACGCGAGCGGGATGAAGAATGTGCTCCATTCCTATGACCCGATGTATTCGGAACGTCTAGAGGACGCCGAAACGCACTTCCCGCCTGACTTCAACCACACCGAGGTCACAACCTCCGCCGGAACTCTCTACGAGATAAACAACCATTACTATGGTTGGATGAACACCCTCGCTCATGGGCGCTGGAACAAATGCTGGATCTTCTCCTGGGACAACGGACAACCCGATGATCGGTTCTTTTCGTCTCCCATGTGGGGGGAACCAGATCTCAGCGACCTGACCAACCAGAACGCCTATTTCATTCACTACAGTATATCCTGCCTCCAGACCTGCTACGATGACTACTATTACCCCGATGACCCTGGCGTGACCGACACATCCATAGGGGAAGGTTTTGTGGAGGCTTATCTGAATAAGGGAGCGGTGGCGTCTTTTACAAACACAAGGCTTGGTATCCAGGGGAACGACTCTATTCGTAACCGATTCCTGGACGCTGTCTTTAATGATGGTATCTGGTTTTTGGGGGCCGCGCTCGCACAAGCCAAGGCTACTGATCCTCCCAACAGTGATCTCTACTGGGGTTTTTACAGCAGATACACGGTGAACGAGTTCGGCTCTCCCGGAACCGAGGCCTGGACTGACATACCCCAGACGACCAGGATATGGAGAATACAGCCTTCCAGCGTTCCAGAGGATCAGGCTTCAAATGTGGTGGTTTATGTTCAGGTCAAGATCGGCTCATACTGGTTTGCGCTTCCCACCGCCAGGGTAACCCTCCTCGGCTGTAATGTCTATAGCATAGGCTACACCAACGCGCAGGGCCGGGCCTCGTTTGAAATCTTTCCCACGGAACCGGGAACCATAACGGTCACGGCCACAAAGCACGATCACCTGTATTCCCAGGGTAGTATAACCGTCCTGCCGGCCAAGTCCGGCCTGGCCTCGGACGCCGAGCTCCCTCTTGAGTTCTTCATGAGTCTGGCCTCAAGCAACCCGGTGAAAGGTAACCTTAAGCTTAACTTTGGCATTCCCCTTGAAGACGAAGGCCCTGCTTCTTTGAAGATCTATGATGTCTCGGGCCGTTGCGTTCAAACGGTCTTCTCCGAAGAAAAGCCTGCGGGCTATTACGAGCTGGCCATCCCGGTAAGCTCCCTATCAGCCGGAACCTACTTTCTGAGGCTTGAGGCCAGTAACAAAGCCCGAACCGAAAAAGTAATAAAAGGAGGTGACTGAGATGATATACCTTGTTTTGACTCTCCTGTCCCAGAGCTCAGGTGACACCTTGCGCTGGTATGATACAACCAGCGTTGGGGGAAACCGTACGGGGCTTACCGCTGGCGGTTATCTTCACTGGGCAATCATCTTACCTATAGACTCGTCCTGTGAGGGTAGAATGGTCTACTCAGGAAGGGTTCACATCTGGGAACCCATGGACTCATCCGGCGTCCTGAGGCTGTGCAAGGGAGACTACGAGCACCCGATCTCTGTCCTGGATTCAGGCGCCTTTCACTCCACGGGCTACGGTTTCTACGAGGTCTTTTTCGGGGATTCAGTAGTTCTGCACCAGGGAGATTATATCTGGCTCTGGTGCACCCAGTGGCACGCCCAGGGCCAGGAACCCGCAACCGCTGATGGTGGACCATGCCACCCTTCCTATGGTACCCTGATTTCACTTGATGGCGTAAACTGGGGAAGTGCCTGCACCTCCTACTTTGGCAACTGGGTCATGGAGCTCATCCTTACGCCCCTGGATGTGGAGGAGGGGCCGGCTAAGCCTGAGGAAAGATTCGCGCTCCTCCCCGTGGCCGGAGGCTTCTGGATAACCGGATACGAAGGCGCAGCAGACATTTATGACCCCGCGGGCCGCCTTGTTCTCAAAAGGGAGATAGAGGGCAAGACCCTGATAAGCCCCCTGAGGCCGGGGGTCTATTTCGTGGTCGCGGGGAGACAGAGGGCCAGGATAGCAGTGAGGTAAATTTCCTACAACAAAACCCTTCTGACTTCCTCGGTTGTATTGAAGAAATGCGGTGCGACCCTTATCAACCCCTCCCTTAGGGAAACCAGGACCCCCGCGTCGCGCAAGCGCTGGTAATATTCCTCAGGATCCCCTTCTGGCCTGAAGGAGACTATGCCTGCCCTGGGCTCCCTGGGTGTCGCGACCTGAAGCCCCTTTTCCTCCAAGGCGTCCATCAGGTGCCCGGTCAGCTCCCGCACCCTCGCGGTGACCTGTTCCCTGCCAACTCCCAGGAATATCCTCAGGCTCTCCGAAAAACCCGCTATCAGGATGACCGGCCTGCTGGCCTCCTCAAACCTGGGAGCGCCGGGGTCTGGTTCCGGCATCGGGAAAAGCCTTGAGAATGTCTCGTATTCCCCGGAGAGCCAGCCCAGGGGGCCGGGCCTCAGGCCATCCATTGCCTCTGCTCGCACGACGAGGAACGCGAGGCCCTCTATGCCCAACAGCCACTTCGCCGCGGTGTTGGAGAGGAAGTCAATCCTTAAGGACGAGAGGTCAGGGAACAAAGGCCCCAGGCCCTGGGTCGTGTCCACGACCAGGTAAAACCCCTTCTCCTCCGCCATCTGGGACAGGGCCGCGAGATCAACCATCTCCCCGGTGACGAAGTGAACCCAATCAACGAAAACCGCCCTGGTTTTGCCGTCCACCAGGCCCCGTATCTCGTCAACCAGGCCGGACAGGGGCCCGGTTGCCCACCTTGTTTCAACTCCGGCTGGAGGCGCGTGGACCCAGGGGTAAACCAGTGTTGGGAACGCCCTCTCCTGGACTACGACATTGTCTCCCTCTTGCCAGGGAATCGCGTCCATTGCTATTCGCAGGCCCCTGGTCGTGCTCTGGGTAAATGCTATCTCTGATGGTGATACCCCGATGAGTTGCGCGAGCAAAGACCTCCCCTCTTGCTGGATCGCCTTCCACTCCGTTATGTCCAGAAAGCCCCTGGTCATGTATATCTTCAGGACCGAAGCGACCCGGGCCACAGCCCATGTATTAAGGGGACCCTGGCCCGCGCAGTTCAGGTATGTGCATTTCCCCAGAGCGGGGAACAGCGAGCGAACATCAGTTATCAAATGCTTGCCAGCTGTCAATTCCTGGTTCCCGGTTTTGGCCAGAAGTTGCCACAGGTTTTTTTATTTTAGATCCCCATCAAGCAACGATTAGCCAGGAACGAGAAAGCAATTTATTTCTCCCACTCCTCGTCCTTTGGCGCTGTTTCTCCTTCCGAGACGACCTCCTGCATGGTCTTGCCGCCGTATGTCTGGGCTATCTCCTGGTCATAGTGATCCCCTGTCCACGCGACCATATCCGTGAAGTGCTTGACAGCTTCCTCGTTCACCATGTAGAAGGGGAGACGCTGTTCAAAGACAACATTCCCGGTTCCGGGGTTATCCTTCCAGGGGTAGAACCGGAACCCGCCGAAGTTCAGGTTGGAGTTCTCCACTATGAGATAGCGCGCCAGCGCATCCGACAGGGGGGTTCCCACAGTGACCTTGGCCCATATCTCAACCATTGGCTTTGCTTCCTGGCCGTAGGTCTCGGTTGTGAAGTGGACGACGGTTGAGCCTGACCATATGTAGTAGGTTATGTCGTCCAGTATCCCTATGTTTGCCTCACCAAAGAGGCGCTTCAACATCTCACCCAACTTCTTGTGGGCGGCTTCGTGTTCCCTGTTCGCGTATGGCATGATGCCTCCGGATAGCGCGCAAAGGATAAAGTATTTGCCCGGGAATCAACAACCCGCGCGCCCTGATAAACCCCTTCAGGGTAGCGAGGGCTTCCTGTCCCCGAAAAAGCGATCCCGCAGTCGGATAAGCACTTATTATGAAAAGTCGCTGGTGCGGAGTCGCGTGAGATTAGTGGCCGCCCCTATTTTCCAGAGAATATTATCGTGCCCAGGATGTAGTCCGCGGCCAGAATGAGAAGGCTTGAGGCGACCACGGCCTGGGTTGTCGCTCTGCCAACCCCGACCGCGCCACCCTTCGCGTTGTAGCCGAAATACACCCCCATCAGGGAGACTATCGCGCCGAAGACCAGGGACTTTGCCAGGCCGCCCAGGAGGTCCTTCGCGACGAAATATATCCTCATGCCGTGAGTGAATGTCTCAACAGGCACATATAGAACATATCTGGCAACCAGGAGAGCCCCAACCAGCGCAACCGCCTCGCCGAGGATTGTCAGGAGGGGAACAGATATAACGGCTCCAAGGAACCTGGGCAGGGCCAGGTATCGGTATGGGTCTATGGCCATGAGCTCCAGCGCGTCAATCTGTTCCGTCACGCGCATTGTCCCCAGCTCAGCGGCAATCCCCGCGCCAACCCGTCCAGCGAAAACCAACGCAACCAGGACAGGTCCCAGCTCTATCATCACTGCCTTTGCCACGCCCACGCCGAGATACATCATGGGCACGAAATCCCTTATCTGGTAGGCGGTTTGCACCGCGGCAACCATCCCCACGAAAGCGGAAGTCACCAGGACCAGGGGCAGGGAACCCATGGCCATATAGGAAAGCTGGCCCCAGAGCAGACGGGGCACCTTGTTTATCTCACGGAGGGCAAGGAGTGTCCCCCAAATGAGCTCACCAATCCCACCCAGGTGGTAGAAAAGGACCACTATCGGCCTAAAGGGCAGGAGCCAGGGATTCATCAGGCCGAAATTATGGCCTGGAATGTCGCCGGGGGTCAAATCGTTGGGGCCCGTGGTTTGTAGGGGTAGCGCGCATAGCTTTACAATATCTGCAAGCTTCATGAATGGGAGGTGTTAGATGTATCTGAGTGTCATAATAGCCTTGCTTTCGGCTGGAGACAACAACATCCTGATAAGCCCCTGCGAAGGGGGCGAGCTCGTCAAGGTCGTCGTCGGGAACGGCAAGGGTGGAACCGTGGTCGCCTACTCGGATGACTGGAAAAGAACCTGGGATCAGACCCACCTCTACAGGACCCTCCAGTGGCTGAACGCCAACCTGGGTTATACCTTCACCTATCATTGGTCCAGTTGCAATGGTCAATATGCGGCCTTCCTCAATGACCTGTGGAACTCCGGGCCGTGGGATCTGGTCGCTGTTGACCATCCCTCCTGCGGCGAATTCGGAAACGCCTGGGATGATCTCTACACCTGGACCCTGGCCGGTGGGAGGTTGGTGATAAGCGAATATGACCTGGACGGGGACCAGATATACCCATACGATCAGCTCTGGAACCTCCTGGGCGCACAGAGGCCATACACTGACCTGGGCTACGCCCACGATATCTATCTCTGGGATTTCAACCATCCCCTGACCAACTACACAGGCCCCGGCGGCCCGAACCCACTGCCAGCGGTCTACACCGGCTACTGGGATGACTGGGCTGATGACGGAGATGCCACATGGAAGTATTCCCAGGCCGGGGACACCGTTACTCTCCTGGGTGGCCTTACGCC